>Ga0214923_10000079_pt1 | contig 134684 bp, 135 predicted proteins | sample LL1510_MetaG_FD_177993 | JGI IMG/M metagenome (GOLD analysis project Ga0214923, IMG submission 177993) | Freshwater microbial communities from Lake Lanier, Atlanta, Georgia, United States - LL-1510 | ecosystem: Environmental > Aquatic > Freshwater > Lake | place: USA: Georgia | collected... | reverse complement strand
TTCCAATTACCTCGCATGCGCGATGACCTATTCAAATAATCTTTTCTCCGAGTTTTGTTTTTATGTTTAGTATAATCCTCGTATCCCATTTGACCAAAATAAACCCACTTGTCCGTTTTTGGGTCTTTCACCATATATTTCTTCTCCTTGCGAGTGCTTCTAAAAAGCTTACCATTTTTCTTACCTAAATACTTGTAAGCCATTCGTTGTGCCTGAGCAGGATTTGAATATTTATAAATGTTGTCTCTCATAATATACATATAAACATATTTTAATTATGCCTTTGAAAATTAAAAAATTGATTTCAAAATATAACATAAATATATTTTATCAAATACTTAAAATGACCACAAGTTCAACTACGTCCATTTATTTCAAAGTTGCCAGAACCACTCGGACTGCGTTTTACAACGTAGATTTGAACTGGACTACAGAACAGTTCATCAATATCATGAGAGAAAAAGTTATTGAAGATTTTAATCTGGAAAACGCAGAGTTTGTGGACACTGCGCAAGAATTAATAGGAATTGCCGGAGAAGATGCTCCAGCTCTAACACCGAGTGACATGACAATTCGCAATTATTATGGCAAGCACATTTATAATTTGGCATTTTATATTCGCCCTCTTCCAGCAAATGGCATAAATATTGCCCCACCAGAAGAAGTTCCTGCTTTCTCTCGTGAACGTGCTTGTGCAATTTGTTTACAGAGAGAAAGAACCCTATTATTTATGCCATGCAATCATCTGTGTGCCTGTGCAGAATGTGGACTAAATCCCAATATTAGAACGTGTCCTATTTGCAGAGCGGCTTTCAACAATCGGATGGTTATCTACGTATAACCAAAATATCATCTTTCAATTTAAAAAATTGATTGTTATTTAATTTGCATATTATATAACAACCCAAAATGAAGACAGACGAACTAGTAGAAGGAAAAAAATATTACTTTTATGAAACACCACCAACTAGTCCAGAGCAGGTTTATAGAGCAACATATTTATCAATTGCTAGCAACTTAGTTATGAGTTATCTAGTAAAAAATCAGTTTGACCCATATACAAATCAAAATATCCTACAATACACACCATTAAATTGGTTTACAAAAGTAGAAACACTTGATGAAATTTTATCAAACACTACGTTACCAAATGATATAATAATAATTATTGATGAATACTTGTAATTTATATCTTCTATATAAATATGATTTAAAAACTATTACAAAATATAATACAAAAATTTTTTAATGAACAATACAAAAAAAGTAGCTATTATTTATACAGGCCTCGTCCGAACTATTGAAAAAACTATGAAATATTTTAAAGAAAATGTTTTATTAGATGAAAACCGCCACATTTTTGCTGTATTGCAAAGCGATAATATAGAATATTACGATAAATTTCTTAGAGAAAACGTTGGAGAAAATTTAAAAAGCATAAAATGGTTACATAATAACGATGAAGTATGGATGAATACAAGAGAACAATTATTGTCAAACATGAATATAGATGAATCTTGGAAGCATTATTTGCGAACATCAGGTTCTATGATTGAATATTATCAAATGTATTTGGCTTACCAGGATATAGAAAAAAAAGAACAAGAAGATAATTTTAAATACGATTATATTTTAAGAACGCGATGCGACATTATTTTAACCGACCCTATTTATTTTAATTGGGAAGACAAGTATTCAACCTCAAAAATAAAAGAAATGCTAGAAGAAATAAAAACATTTGGAAACTATGAATCAATTTCGTGTAATGAAGTTTTAACTTCATTTATGAATTCTTTTTACAATAATAAAAGAATGTTATTTAAATCTATTTGCTATAAAAATATATTAAATTTTGATTATAACAATTTATTAAAATCTAACACAGAAGAACAATTATTAGATTCACTGCGTAATTATTTATTGCACGGAAAGTATATTATAACAATTCGTGAAAACCTAGTATATTTTATAAAAAGAGAATGGTTTGAAAATATATCAAAGTTAGGAATTACATATGGTTCTCATATTATGCCAAATAATGACTATTGGTTCAATTCTGAGTCACAATTAAAACAAACATGTATAGAAAGTAGTTTGGATATTTTTGATTCTACCACACATCTTGAAAACAAATCACTGTATGAATACTACGAGCCAAATTATTTTGATAACAATGGTATGCTTATTCAATCAAATGATTTTTTTTGTTTTATTAGACGAAATTAATATATTAATTTATATTTGCAAAATTTATTTTGTATTCATAATATAACTACAAATGTGTCGTTTATTTTTTTCTATAACAAAAAGTTCAAGAAACAATGAACCAAAAAGACAATTATTAAACTTTTTTGATAAATGCGAACAACAAGATATAAAAGATGGTTTTGGAATTTGTTGGTATAATGACAAGGACTGGCACACGTACAAAAAACCGCTCCATTACAGAGACGACCCACACATATTTAAAAAAGTGGACAATATTTCTAGTAAAGTTATTTTAGCGCACGCCAGAAATATCAATAAAACAAATGTATCAAAATATCGCGTTAAAAAGGAGAGGTGCATTGAAAACACTCATCCCATTTCATACAAGGATACAATATTTATGCATCATGGTGATTTATTATTAGAAACACAAGAGGGATTAAAAGGTTATCAACGATTCAAACATTTACCTGAATTCAAGCAAAAGATTAGAGAAATTATCGCATTATTAGACCCAGTATTATTAAAAGATATGAAGGGAAATACAGACAGTGAGCTACTTTTATTTTTATTTCTCTCTGTTAAGAAAACTGTTGAATTAGAAAACCCTAAAGTAAAAGAAGAAGACCTAATTACGCATAGTTTTAAAAAGATGATAAAATTAATAAAAGACACAAAATTAGTTAATAGGTCTAATATTATTCTTGCACATGACGATTATATTTTAATAGCAAAAATAATTAAAAATGATTCCGCATTTATTGCGGGTGGTTTAGATATTTATGTTGACACAATTCCCGGTGGATTAATCATTTCCAGCTGCAATTTATCACCAACTGCAAAAAACATGAAAAGCAATACAGCTATCATTGTGAATCATAAAAAAAATACAATAAATACAATTAATGTTTAGACAAGATGTATATTATTTATAAATTTGGCGACCGATGAACTTGAAGATTTACACAACCTCCGCTCCACTGAACAATGTGTTCATATTTTTTACTTCCGGCTTATCTTGTTCCATGTAGAACAATTTTTTAATTTGTTCGTCATTCCTCAGACGCACTGAATATGTTTGTTGAATGTTATTTCGGCCAATCCTACCAATAGCTTGAATCATTTTTTCTTGAGTTAAAACCAAGTCTTTACTCAAGTATCCGTGACAGAACTGGTAGTTAGTTCCATAAATGTAATCACTAGAGGCAATTATCATATAGAGTTTTTGCGTATCCGCCAGCTTCTTCATAATTTCTGTGTATGTAATATCTGGATGATTTGTGAAAACACCAATGCCCATTAGCAGCAAAATCTTCCAATTGTCCGTAACATTCTTCAACATCATGATTTCAATCACTGTTTGGTCGTCTATATCACTTGTAAATGCAGAACTTATTGGTTGGGAATCCGCCCATTTTTTCAGATGCATAACCTTGTTTGGAACAAACGTCTCGTTCAACTCGGCCGTCTTGATCATTGATCGCAATCTATCAAGCTCTTCGTTAATCTTATTCATATCCTTATTATTTTCATTTGGCATATTAATCTTCTTACTGTCATCCTTCTTAGAATAATTTTTTCCACCGTATTTGCCTCCACCATCCGACTCTAAAATCTTGGTTTTGCTCTTCTCCTCCAATGTTTCCAGTGTCTTTTCAAGTTCATCAATTCTTTCATTAACACAATTATTAAATTCAATCTTTTCAAGAATGGCTTCCATTGCTTGAACTGGAATGTTTGCCTGTTGAATGCAAAATTTGGCAATTTTCTCAACGTCTTCTGCTAGAAAGATTGTTGGACCATCTGTAAGTGTATACGCATCCTTTGTGCTAACATAAATAGCACTGTTTCCTAAATCTTTTTCAGGAACAATAGAAGGGCTAACAATTTGTTCGCTCATCATCTTTGTGAGAGGCTTTCCTGCGTTTGAATGAGAATCTGAATTATAACCACCTCCAACACCCGGTCCAACGCTTGTAATCTTTCTAAGCTTGTTACCATTTTCGTCAATGCTATTATTCTGAGCAATTCTTCGTTGTCTTCCAATTGTTAGCGATGTGTAAATCTCCATCCAAGTTCCGGATCTAATCTTGCCAAGTAGCTTCAAGTAATGCAACTTGATATTTTGCATAGTAATGTCGTCCAATGTTGCAAAACACCTGTCTATCTTTGCGCTATTTGAACTTACAAAGTTGTTTTTCTCCACGAAGATAATGAATTTTACAACTTCTTCCAAATCAAAATACCTAAGCAACGTCAAGTTTTGTTCACAGTGTCTTGCAATCTCCAATATAGTTTCATAATTCTGACTCAAAAGATGCGGCAATACTACATAACCGCTTTTATTAATAATTGGAATAGATTTTTTGCAATCGTGACTAACAATGTTGTGAATTTGTGCTCCTGGGAACTTATCTGCAAAGTTTTGTGTTGAATTTGGCAGCTCGTGAAGCTTTGGCAAAGTAGCAGACGACAAAACCATATTTGGAATCAAGTTCTCCCTCCAGTTCCTATTAATATATGGATGCAACTCGTGAGTTTCCCGATCCATTGCAATAGTTGGTTCATCCCAACATGTAACAATATTTTCTGCAGGATTGAATGCAAGCATATAATACATCGCAAATAAATAAGACCGCACGTCACAAATCATAATCTCCACCTTGTCACCAACACTATTGTCCACCTTTCCAACACCTCCAGATTTTCTGTTCTTTTTATATTCTTTTGCCGCAAAGAAGTGCAACCTTATGTCATCCGCGCTTGTACAACCAAATGCAAATGCAATTTTTTTGTTCATTGAAATGGCCGACCGAGCAATTGCCAGACCAACATGTCTTGCTGCGCACACAAATATGACACGAAACTGTTGAGAAAGTCCAATTGGCGTCAAAGTCTTACCCGTTCCAGTGGGTGCAATATATAAGACCAACTTTGGCACGATTGAAGGAACTTCTTGGTCTATTTTACAAGTGGTTTCATGCTTAGCCTCTTCACCGGATGACTCGTCCTCGTCATCAAACTTTTTATTTTCCCTGAATTTTTCAAGACGAACCGCAAAATGAGGATTTTTCATTATTGTGAAAATCTCTTTTTGATGCTCATACAACATCATGTCGGCGTTCTTGAGTAACAACTCATTTCTTTCAATATACTCCACCGAATTTTCAATCATGATTGTCATGTCAATTTCCTCCTCAAATTTAGCCAGAACATTTGAAACCAATTGCTTGATGTGCTTGTTAATATTTGAAATAGTATTTCTATTTAATTTATACATTGTAAAATAATGCAGAAGCCATTCATTTGACCCTTTTTCATTAGACATCATCAACTTTTCAAGGACATCAATCAACAATGTTTCATAAACAACTGGAATTCTTGAAACATCGCTTCTCTCTAACCTAATCAAATCGGCCTTTTTCATTTTTGGATTGCTGTTTGAACCTACTTCCAAAGACTGGCCACCTTTTGGACACTTTGCTCTTAGTTTTTTAATTCTAGCGTCAAAATACTTGTTATACAAGTAATCTTCCATCTCATTGTTATTTTCAACCTTCAAATATGAAAGTAATGAAATGTTCTTATTATACTTAATATTAACGGCTGCAGTGCCATTAATGATTAGCTGCAAAACTTCTTTTTCTTCCGCCGACACAGGAACTTCAATAGATTCCCATTCTGATTTGTTTAGCTTTCTTTGAGTTAGATCCATGTCTGATAACTTATTACTTTTTATGTCATTATAACTTTATATTTTCATTTCAATTTTATTTTAAAATTGATCGCAATAATGGCTTAAAAAAGAAAGTATCCAATATATAACTATGTCGGCAATAATGCAACCCAATTTTGTTTCAATTGAGGGAAATATTGGCTCAGGAAAATCAACACTTCTTGCCAATTTAAAGGAAGCATTGAAGGACAACAAAAAGGTTGTCTTTTTGAAGGAACCGGTTGATGAATGGGAAACAATTAAAGATGTCAATGGATGCACCATGTTGCAAAAGTTCTACGGTAACCAGAAAAAGTATTCGTTTTCGTTTCAAATGATGGCGTATATTTCCAGGCTTGCAACATTTAAGCAAGCAGTAAAGGAAAACCCTAAGGCAACCATTTTCATTACGGAGCGCAGCTTGGATACTGACAAGTACGTATTTGCACAGATGTTGTTTGATGACAAAAAGATTGAAGATGTCAATTTTCAGATTTACCAAAAATGGTTTGACACTTTTTCACAAGAATTTAAAGTTACTGGATTGATTTATGTGAATACTCTTCCTGAGATTTGTCATCAAAGAATCGTGAAGCGCTCTAGAGAAGGCGAGGATTGCATTCCTCTTGAATATTTACAGAATTGTGGTAATTACCACGATTACATGATGTCTGTAATGGCTGATTCGCCAATACTGAAGCTGAATGGGAACGTTGATATTTATGAAAACACGGAAATTTTAAGTGATTGGGTTGATAAAATTAAGGAGTTTATTCATTGTTTTGGAGGCGCAGAAAACACGAAAAACCCTACGTCAGTTTATCATTTTGCAGAGTATAACAGGCCATTCTAAACCAAAGTTATAATAAATACATTCATCGTCTAGATTTAGTTCTTTTATTTTTTCTCGCCTTTTTAGATTTGTTTTTTCTAACCTTTCTTGTTTTTTTGGATTTTCTTTTATTTTTTCTTGTTTTTTTTCCACCCTTTGTTGCAAATTCTAATAAGTCTGCAATTTTTTGCTTATCTTCTGGTGTATACGCATGACGCAATGGAGTTTGGTAATTACTGAACCGCAACATATCTTTAATTTCGTCATACGTATATTCTTTTCCGTCGCTCAACTTTATTCTTAGAGCTTCTTGCTTTGTTGGTTCTAAGCTCACCATATTTGTTCCTCTTTTATTTGGAGGTATTTCAAATTTACTAGCTGGCCTCTTTGAACGTATTCTACTAACAATGCCTGTTGGTGCAGCTTCTGCTTGAACATTTTGTTTGACGACTGCTTCTTGGGTATTGCGTAAATCATGTTCGTAATACTCATTCATATGACCACACTCCTCCGTCATCCATTCCATTAAAGGTTCAACTTGCTCACGATATGTTTCAAATGTGCCATCGTCTCCTTCGTCAGTGTTTATTTCATTGCATATATCTATAAAGGAGTTATAATAACCGTAGTCATCAGATGTAATGTAATTTTTGTCTTCAAGATGATCTAAATACTCTCTTAAAAATGGTGAATAATCCTGAATAAAATAAATAAAATCATAAGTAGATATAACTTCTGGGTCACCATACTCTTGTTCAGGAAGAAAAGGATGTCTTTCTTCTTCGTTTGCCATTATATATATCCAAACAATATAAAACTTTTTATATTAATAATATTATTTGCTGTAAATGTCAGAACCTGAATTAATTGTAGATTGTCCTCATTGTAAAGAACCGGTTCTTATTGAAAAACTGAATTGTCACATTTTTCGTCACGGAATTATTAAGGAAACTGGAAAACAAATGGACCCACATGCTCCTAAAAATATTTGCGATGAATTAGCATTTAATAACCAGATTTTTGGTTGTGGTAAACCTTTTAAAATTGTAAAAAAAGAAGATGGAACATATATTTCTGAAATCTGCGAATATATTTAAATTTTATACGTTCTTTTTGGCCATACGCCTCCGCATTTTGGGCCACGTTTCATAACTTTCCTTAAACTTTTCATACGCATCATCATAAGCATCAGTGTCTTCAAGCAAATCGTTTTTATCCAGTTCTTCATAAGCTTCTGATTTTTCAAAATCTAGCAGTAATATTTCCCAATAAGGTTCATTTGGATTTTCATCAATAAAATTGTCACAATGTTCACAGCAACCAACACCATCCACGTCTTTGTAATTTCCAATATAGTTTTTACATTTAGGTAAACCACCTCGGCACTTCTTTCTATAAATTCTTTTTGTCTCTTGCTTATCCATATCAAAGTTGCTTTATTTTGATATAGATTACTGAAAATCAATTTTATTATATATTTGCGTCCAATTCAATTATCATTGGATAATGGTCTGAATTATAAGTTCCACATGACTCTGTATATCCATGATATATATACGCCTTTTTGATTTTATTGTTTAAGAATGGGGTTATCAATATGTGATCAATGAGAGAAAATTCGGTTGGCACAGAAACACAATCCTTATTCTTATCCCACCAATCAGAGAAACGTTTATTTTGTGGTATTTTTTCCTCTGCAGTTTTCAATTCATACTTATCAGCATGGGTTCCGAATTTGCCTTTCATGATATCTAATACATGTGACGTTGGTTTATTATTATTTGCATCCATTATATCCCCATCAAAATCATTGAAATCTCCGAGAACTATGATTTCATATCCTTTAACAATATATTCATAAATAACATTTTGAAGAAGTTGGGCTTGGGCTTCTCTCTGAGCGCACCTAGAAGAATCTGTTGGAAACGCTACAAAATGAGCTCCTACAAATAAAATATTGTGTCCGTAGAATTTGAATTCAGTAAAATAATGTTTACTTACACCAGATAGTTTTGATTGTCCAGTATATCCGCATTTAGACCCACTAATAGGATATTCCATTTTTTCTTCTGTTCTAAAGAGATTGATATTTGGATCAATCCTTGTTAACATTCCCACGTTTTGTCCGGTTGCCGTGTCAGTGCCTTTTTTTAAGTAAGATTTATAGCCAGATGCCTGTCCAATACTAGCTACTAATTGGTTCAATTCGTCGCAACCTTCTACCTCACAAAAATTAACAATATCGGGGTTCAATTCAGTGATAAGTTTTGAAACGGTTTCCAGATGAGTTTTCGCCTCGCTCACATTTTTCCAACTACAACCATCACCTGGACAATTTGATGCAGCAAAATAATCAATAAAAAACCATTCTACATTATATTGCATTATCTTGAAAGTTGGTTCTTTATTAACAATGCGATTAACGGGTATTGTTGGAACAATATAGCATTCTGTGTCTGACTTTCCAACTGTTAGAAGTCCAACGAAGAGAGAAATAAGTATTTCTTTAAGTTTCATATTTAATATATTATATTATTTTTTATTATTACTTGTATAAAAAATTGATATATAAAATATTAATAACATATATATCAATTTATATGATTTCTCCTGTTAATAACGTTCAAATTGAAACTAATATTCAAGAAAATTATGTTTTATTCTTTGATGGGTGTTGTAAAGGTAATCCTGGGCCGGGAGGAGCAGGGGCTGTCTTATATAAAGACAAAATTGAAATTTGGTCAGACAGTATATTTGTAGGCAAAAAAGTTACTAATAATATTGCAGAATATACTGGGTTAATTATTGGCTTAAAACAAGCAATAAAAGTTGGCATTAAAAATATTAAAGTTAATGGAGACAGTCAACTTGTAATAAAACAAATGACCGGCAATTATAAAGTAAACTCTGAAAATTTGATTGAATTGTATAAGACAGCAAAACAATTAGAAAAATCGTTTGACAGTATTTCATTTAATCATATTTACCGAAAAGACAATAAACGCGCAGATTCATTAAGCAATGATGGGTTGGTTACAAAGTTGGCAATTGACTAGTATACTTTTTACAATTTTCAATTTACAATTTTCAATTTTCAATTTTCAATTAAGGATACATTTAATCTTGGAGGAGATTTATATTTTAAAAAATCAATTTGTTTTGTTGTTGTTGGAAATTCATCATAACCGTAAATGTCTTGTAACATAAGCCATTCAAAGAGACCTCCCAAATAAATAAATACGTTTGAAAAACCAAGTTTTACAAGTTGGTCATATTTTTTATAAATCTTGTCATCGCTACAATTACGCCCATAAATTAATATTCTTATGCGTTTGCTTGAATACATGTGATGATTAATTATATTTTCTTCTTTTTGCGCTGGAACTGTATTTAATATTAGGCAATTTTGTTCACATTCTGGAAGAGTATTGATTAACAAATATATGTCTGGATTCTTACACGCAGTCTGTATATCTTCAAAATTAATTTTTTGCATAGACTGAGAATTTCCCATGGATTTATTATTAAATTACATTTAAGTTATGATTCAAATAAAAATTGAACTTTAATCTATTAATAAAAATATAAGAAACGTAAATAAATAGCAATGCAAGAAGCTACAATCCAATCAAAAGAGGAAAAGCGTGCAGCTAATGCGAAAAAACGTCAAGAAGCTGCAGTAAGAAAAATTCAAAAAAAAGAAGATAAAGAAGCAGAATTTCAAAAAGCATTTAATGATTATAATAATGCTAATGAACGTGTAGGTATATTAAGAGAACAAATTAACACACCAATTACAATTATTGGTTCATATGAAAAAATACAAGAGCGAGTCCAACAAATGAAATGTATAATTACAAATTTGAAAGGTAGGCTGGCCCGAGAGATGGTCGTTTTTAGCCGATGTAAAAGAAAATACGACAAACTTATTTATAACAGAAGTTTGGCCTCATCAATTGAGTTGATGAAAGAAGACACACGTAGAATGGTTTCAAAAGAGAAGAAAGCCGCAAAAGAAAGCACCATTTTATCCAATAAACGGATTGATTTGAAAAAGATTTTGCAGCTCCCAGAAGTTATTATTGATATTATTCAATCATATTTGCCGTATGAAACTCGCAATGAAATGATTGAAGAACGATATAAGCCTTTTAAATTGATACATAATAATTTGTCAATAATCACACTTCGTTCCTTTCTCATGCATATTTGCTCACAACCTACTTATTTCACTATTCTAACAAGTAAACAAAAACAAAACCAAATATATGACGTAAATAATTGGCGAAATTGGAATCCGGATTGGGGAATCGAATCCAGAAGGCAATACGTTTTAAATAAACTTGTGCATACAATTCATGTTTTCAAGCTTTTGAATCCAAAAGCAGCATATGAATTTATCAGAATGCTATGTATTTTGATAAAACCTGATAAAAAATACAGAAACATTAAACCTTTAATTAGATTGACATCAATTCCAGTTTAATTAAAATTTACAACAATTTCCACCTTTTCCTTCTTGATGCTCTTGGTTGCAGAGACAGATAGTTCTTCTCTCTTTTTTCTTGTTTTACAATTATTACTTTCAATAAGTTGTTCCTTGCGTTTACTTGTACTATTACGATTGTTCATGTCTTTTTCTATTGTCTCATAATTATCTTCAATATATTGGATTACCTTATTTTCTAAAGTCCATTTGAAAAAATTCAACTGACCAATTGTGGTCTCAATACAAGACGAACCTTTATAAGGAATGCTAATACGGTCCCAGCGACAGAATGGGTCAAATCTTTTTTTACTATATGCCTTTAATTTTAGCTTATAATCAACATAAACCTTGAATCTTCTCAAGAATCCATTAGAATCTTCAAAATTATATAATGTGTAATACTTTTTAGCATAGTTGGTTGCAAACCAATCAACGATTCTTAAGGAAATTTTTGATTCACCGGTAATTATTTTTAGCATAGTATTTAAGTTATCTTCATTCTTATAAAAATCCATCAAGTTATTTAACAATAAATCATTCTGCGTTGTATAGCCACTTGTTGCCATTATTAAGATACTTTGTTGTCTTTTTAAATACTTATTAGCAAAATTTTAATAAACTATCAGTTATTAAAATTTTTATATAACAATAATGTATAATGGATTTGTCTAAACTTTGCACACCTGCTTTGGTTTACTTTGTCCTTGCTGTCATCAGCCTTGTTATTGCCTTGTTCAAAAATTTCCAACTTATGAGCCTTGTTGTTAAAGGTATCTTTATTGCTGCCTGGACTTGGTTCTTGAACTTTTTATGCTCTAAGGGATACAAAGCCATCTCTTGGTTCTTAGTATTGTTACCATTCTTGCTTATGCTTGGTGTTTTCGTAATGGCTGCCGAGGTAGTCAAGACTGCTTCTGCATCAATGATGCCTAATACTCCACAACAAAGAGCAAGAGAGGCCATGGGTATGATGAATATGGGTATGATGAATGGAACAAAATCAATGTAAAAGTTATTTATCTTCTCTAAATTTCTCTTTTTCCAAGGAACTGCTAATAGGTTTTAAAAAATTTTCTTGAACCATTACGTCTTCAATATAATTTCTTTGCATAAATGGATTCATTCCTATTTGACCAATCATTTCTCTCTCAGCCATCTTATTATATGTGTTTTCTCTCTTGTTCATAGGTTTTTCGGTAGTAACAAATACTTGTTGTTCTTCTAAACTCCAAACATCATTTTCAGATAAAAGAGCTTGTTGAAATGCAATATGTGCAGTTTGTTTTAAATTGTCATCATAAACAAATTGGGTTTGACTTTGTTCTTGTCTTTTTCTTTCTTCATGATGTAGTGGCTTCCTTGGAGATTTGTTATATTTTTCTCCATTTGTCCATGTCCATTCTATAAAATCATTCCAAGTTACCTTTTTATTTGATTGTGAATATTCCATTATAATATTAATTTATTATTATAATGTTTAACTTTTAACAATATTTAATTGTTTTGTGAATAAAAATGCATCCTTGTTAGTTCTTCGCCTTTTTAAATTGCATGCTAGACAAGAAATTAATAAATTTCCTTCATTGTGACCTATATCATTATTAATTCTATCTAAAGTCCATTGATTCATTTCTCTCACGATATCATACAATAGATAGGTTTTCTCTAGGCAATAATGACAATGTAATTGACTTTCATGCAAAAGTTTTATTATTTTTTCGGTTTTAATGAACAATGTTTCATTATATCTCTTCTTTAAAATGTCCTGTTGTTTATAATTTGCTGTTTTCTTGTCTATTTGACTTAAAACTTGCTTATGGTAATCAATATTTAAAAAATTGTTAGTTTTTCCTAGCAAATCTTTAATAATTAATTCTTGGTTCTCTAATAAATAATACTCTTCTGGAAGACCCATTTTTTCAGAAGCTTTTCTAATTTTTACGACCTTCTCTTCTTTTTTTAATTTATTTATTTGATATCTATTGGACGTTCCTAGAATTGTGATTTTCTTTTCGTCATCCATATTTAATAACTAACTAAAATTATTTTTTTTTTATTTTTTTTTATTTTTTTTCTAATTTTTCTAGTTTTTTATTTTATTTTTATTAATTTTTCTATTCTTTTTGGTCAGCAAACCTTAACAAAATAATATCTATATATTGAAAAGTGAATTAAACTTAAAACTATATAGTATAGTATATGACGACCCTAGAAAATAAAAACGAGGAGTGTATTGAACTGAAGAATATTAAGTATAAAACAATGCTACTGAGTGGCACTGTTATGCCAGAAACTAAATCATCAAGTGACCTAAGTAATTTGGAAAAGTTTTTGGAGGATAATAAAGCAAATAAGCAAAACGAGCCTTGGAGTAAATTGGATAAAACAATAAAAACAAAGAAACTCATTCAATACACAGAAGAATATGCAAAGAAAAATAATTTAACTTCGGAAGAAGAAACCTGCTTATGCGCATTTTTAAAAGATAGTTTGGATAGGAAAAAACTGCAGAGAGTGAAAGACGTTGAATATGATAAATTAACTGGAGAAATAAAGGATATTCCTGCATTGCAATTTAATAAAGCAACAAATCATTTTACGCTCAAAAATATTGACAAACGCGTTTCAACCTTGAAAAGTTTGCCACCAAAGAAGGGAACAAAGGGAACAGTTAAAAGCGCGTCAATTATCATTGAAAACTCTGATTCAGATAATGATAATTGTTAATAATATAAACAGATAACAATATAATATATAGTATACTATTATGTTGTTGGGGGAGCTTGAAGAACTAGTGGATGTTATAGATGACATTATTCCAGAAGAAGATATAGCATTAATCTCTGCAGAAGAAGAACAAGATATTATAAATACAGCTATGTTGTTATTAACAGATTACATTGATGAAAATCCCTCTGCAGTTTCTGAACCAGATTTTCACGATACAATGATTGAAAACGTTAAAGAATTGTTGTTTATGCATTTTGACAATTTTTTTGACACTAATGCTGATTTGGAAGAAGAACTTGATGATATTATTGATATTGCAGTAGATTTGTTTTATATACAAATTATTCCAAGACGGTCTTATAATGACACTTTTGAAAAGAAGATGAACAAGCTAGAATTTGAACGTGTTAAAGCTAGATTGGTTGAGTTGGCAAATGTGCCACAATCTATGCAGAGGTCAAAAGAGTGGTATGAAACCAGACATAGACTTATTACTGCAAGTAATGCATATAAAGCATTTGAGAATGAATCTGCAAGAAATCAGTTAATTTACGAGAAATGTCAACCTCTTCTTATTGAAGATTTGGATTCAAAATCTGAGTTTGTTAATACGACAACGGCGATGCATCATGGTCAAAAATACGAGCCTGTATCAGTTATGTATTATGAAGACCGGTTTAATACAAAGATTGCTGAATATGGTTGCATTCAACATGACACCTACAACTTTCTAGGAGCTTCTCCAGATGGAATTGTAAGCGACCCATCTTTGCCAAGATTTGGAAGAATGCTTGAGATTAAGAATATTGTAAACCGTGAAATAGATGGTATTCCGAAGAAGGAATACTGGATTCAGATGCAATTGCAGATGGAAATTTGCGATTTAAATGAATGCGATTTTCTAGAGTGCAGGTTTATTGAATATGGTTCGCAAGCCGATTTTAATGCTGATGGAACGTTTCTTACATCCGAGAAGGGGGAAAAGAAGGGAATAATTATGTATTTTTCTTCAGCAGATGGTAAACCAAAGTATGTGTATAAGCCGTTGAATATGGTTGAAGAGTATTATGATTCTATTTGGGAACCGGAACAGAGAGAAGAATGCGAAAAGAATGGTTTGACGTGGATTAAGAATATTTATTGGCGTTTGGAGGAGCTCAGTTGTGTTCTAGTGTTGCGCAATAGAAAGTGGTTTCAGGACAATATTGGACAGCTTGCAAGTGTGTGGGATACAATTTTAAAAGAGCGCCAGTCTGGATTTGCTCATAGAGCTCCGGCAAAGCGTGCAAAAAAGGACAAGCAAGAAGATTCTGAAATGGGAGAAGTTTGCTTATTGAATTTTGATAAGTTAACTGGAAAAGTCACTCTAGCGGCAAGTAGTGGAAAAACAAGCAGGTCAAATTCACTAGTAGATGGTCCTTTTTTTAAGGTACGAACAGAATCCTTTGATGAAACAAAAAACCGGGTTCTTTAAGTTAAAAAAATTTAATTGTTGGCTTAAGATAACAAATCGTTGTTTGTTATTTTAACGTATTACTATAATAAAAGCAAAATACTCAGAATATTATTTTGGTTTTATATTCTCAGTCAGGGCGGAAATTCGAATAAAAAAGGGTCAAAAGTGTTTCCAAAATCCAAAAATGGACAAAAATAATGTCCATTTTTCAAAAGTCAAAAGATTTTATGAAAAAAGGGTCAAAATTTCTCCCTTGTGAGCTTAATGGTTTAAAAAACTTTTAAAAGTCGGAAAAAAGTGTTACGCTAATTTTTCACTATTTTTGTGGAAAAGGATTTAAGAGAATTTTCTGTCCTCTATTTAGGGGACAAATGAATGACAAAAATTCTCAAAAATTCTCAGAAATTCTCAGGTGCTATTGTTGTGACTACGAATGCTCTAGAAAAAGTGACTTCAAGAAGCATTTATTGTCTAGTAAACACAAAAAGAATGACAAAATAGTGACAAATGATGACGTAAAATTCTCAAAATTCTCAAAATTCTCAGAACAGGGGTTTGTATGCGAATGTGGTAAGGAATATAAGCACCGCCAAGGTTTATGGTCTCATAAGAAAAAATGTATAGGGGAACAACCGCCTGAAAATAACGTTGTTTCTGATGCACAACAACCCACGAATGAGTTGGTTATGTCATTGTTGAATCAAAATATGGAATTACAGAAGCAAATTATAGAGCTTTGCAAGGAAAAGAACACAGTTATTAACAATAACAACTCAAAAAACACGAATAATCAGTTTAATCTAAATTTCTTCTTGCATGAACAATGCAAGGATGCTTTGAATTTAATGGATTTTGTGAATCAAATCAAGTTGCAGTTATCAGATTTGGATATGATCGGCCGTGTTGGCTACGCCGAAGGTATGAGCAAAATCTTCATCAAGAATCTGCAAGAGATGGATGTATTCAAACGCCCAATTCACTGTAGTGACTTGAAGAGAGAAGTCTTGTATGTAAAAGACAAGGATACTTGGGAAAAAGAAAACGGAGAAAACGTCAAAATAAAACGCGCTATAAAGGCTGTTGAACACAAAAATATAAAACAAATACCTAAATGGGTGGAAGAAAATCCTAGTTCATCGGACACGGAAACCAAGAAGCACATGGAATATCAGAAAATCTTGTTGGAAGCTATGGGAGGTTCAACAATGGAAGATGATGACAAGAAGAGAGAAAAGATAATACGCAATATAGCAAAAGAAGTAACAATAAATAAAACAGTGGAAAAGTAATATAAATTAAATTAATTTATAATACTTTTTATTTTTGAATACCTTTGAAAATCGTTTAAACATAAATTGCCATGTAATAGTATAACCATGTCACAACAACATGCACTTGCCAGTTGGTCACAATATTTGCAACCAGAAGATTATGAATATTTGATTAAATTCGTGGAGAATGTGAAGGACCATCAGTTAAATAACAAGATGATAGTATTAGCTGGTCCTGCAAGAACTGGAAAGACTACACTTCAAAATGAAATAAAGGCATATTTAGGAGATGACTTGTGTGAAAATTGGCCTCTAACAGCACCAGAAAAAGCTCTTTATTCTGAGCACATAAAGTTATTAGGTTTTTTTACTGGAATTGATGAGATATCACGCAGTAAAAAAACAAATCAAGCGATTATTAATTTTATTCAATATAATCAGTCCTTTATTGCTGATACAAATCATCCTGAAAAGTTGCATCATCTTTTAGAATGCTACACGCGAATAATTCACATGACACACGTTTTCTAAAACACGGGAAGCTCAGGACCAAGAGGTTGTCCAGGAATCAAGTTTGAATCCGTCAAATAGTAACCAACGCGAACAGAATCAGCCGTGACGTCAGGTGCAGGAGGCAAAGGAGTAGAAATGTTAGACTTCAACTGATTATCCTTATACAAAGCACCACACATATCAGCTCTAATACAAACGCCATCATCAGGGTTTCTGCGATATCTCAAATTGTTGGTAATCTGAGCATAAGAGCCCACTTTAAAAATGGGATAATGCCACCAGATATCATTATAGCTGTTTGTGCTAACCTGGTTTCTTCCAGTGAATGGATAACTAGAAGTTAAAATAGGCAATTCTTCGGATTTTGGATAATTGCCGGGATTTGCTAAATTATAATTGCTATACCCTTCCAACATTTTGCTGTCAAAAAAGAAAGAAGACGCTATAATTACAATCAATAAAACGAATAAAAATGCAATCTCCTTGTTGTTTTTTAATTTATTAATTACACTCATAAAAGTCATTTATATATATTTTGTATATTTTATTTTGCAAATAATGGAATTAGAAATAGAAATACTTTCCTATTAATATTCTATTATCTTGACTTAAAATTTACTTGCTTTAATATATTAACGATGTCGGAAAATCAAATTGATATGCGAGTTGTTAAGCGCAATGGTGACCTAGAGGATATTTCTTTTGATAAGATTTTAACCAGAGTTAAGAAGCTCGGTCAAGAAGCCAATATTCAAATTAATTATTCATCGTTGGTGATGAAAGTTATAGACCAATTGCATGACAAGATTCCAACTACAAAGATTGACGAGCTAACAGCAGAGCAGTGCGCCGTAATGTCCACACAACACCCAGATTACGGAGTTCTAGCTGGGCGCATTGTGGTATCAAATCACCAGAAAAACACAAAGGCCTCCTTCTATCAGATAGTCGACGAACTTTATAATTTTAAGGACGTTCATGGAAATCACAGTCCTCTTGTAAGCCTAGATTTATACGTTATATCACGTGATATGGCAAATTATATTGAACCCATGTTTGACTTCTCGCGCGATTATTTGATTGATTATTTTGGCTTCAAGACGCTAGAGCGCGCTTACCTGTTCAAGCTTGGAGACAAGATTTTAGAGAGACCTCAGCATATGTGGATGCGCGTTGCAATTGGACTTCATGGAAATAATATGGAAGCTGTAAAAGAGACTTATGATTTGATGTCTCAAAAATATTTTACACATGCAACACCCACGCTTTTCAACGCAGGAACACCTAGACCTCAGTTGAGTTCTTGTTTTTTGATTGCTATGGAAGAGGATAGTTTGGATGGAATTTATAACACTCTTAAGGACTGTGCAAATATTTCCAAGTGGGCTGGTGGAATCGGACTGCATATTCATAATATTCGCGGCAGCAATTCGCTTATTCGTGGAACAAATGGAAAGTCAACAGGTATTGTGCCAATGTTGAAGGTTTTCAATGACACTGCACGTTTTATTAATCAAGGAGGTAAGCGTAATGGTTCGTTTGCTGTTTACTTGGAACCATGGCATCCAGATGTGGAGGATTTCTTGGAGATGAAGAAGAACCATGGAGATGAAGAGATGAAGGCGCGCGACTTATTTTATGCATTGTGGATTCCTGATTTGTTCATGGAGCGCGTCAAGGAGAACGGCAAATGGTCGCTTTTCTGCCCTAATGAATGTCCTGGACTAGCCGATGTTTATGGTGAAGCTTTTAAGGACCTTTATGAAAAGTATGAATCATCACCAAACATCAGAAAGACTTTAAATGCTCGTGATTTATGGTTTAAAATTTTGGATGCTCAAATGGAAACTGGAACGCCTTATTTATTGTTTAAAGACGCATGTAACAAGAAATCTAATCAAAAGAATCTTGGAACCATAAAGAGTAGTAATTTGTGTACAGAAGTAGTTCAGTATTCAGATGATAAGGAAACAGCTGTTTGCAATTTGGCGTCTATTGCTCTACCAACTTTTGTAAACCCCTTGACTAAGCAGTTTGATTACGATAAGCTCCACGAAGTAACAAAGGTGATTACAAGCAACTTGAACAGAGTTATTGACATTAACTTTTATCCAACAGAGAAGACTAGACGCAGTAATTTGCTTCATAGACCTATAGGAATTGGCGTTCAAGGCCTTGCAGACACATTTATATTAATGGATATTGCTTTTCATAGTGATGAGGCAAAGACTGTAAATAAGCTTATTTTTGAGACCATTTATCACGCTGCACTGGAACGTAGTAATGAACTAGCAATAAATGTTAAAAATACAACACAAATAAGCTCAAATAATTCTAGAATTGTTTCTGAATTATCTTTGAAATATAATGTTAGTGCAGAACGTCGTGGAGCTTATATGTCATTTGAAGGTTCTCCTGCAAGCCAAGGTATTCTACAATTTGACATGTGGAATGTTGTTCCTTCAGATAGGTATGACTGGGGAGAGTTAAAGCAATCTATTAAAAATCATGGACTGAGAAATTCACTTCTTCTTGCACCGATGCCCACTGCAAGCACGTCGCAAATTCTTGGGTTCAATGAGTGTTTTGAACCGCTAACTAGTAATATTTATAGCCGTAGGACGCTTGCAGGTGAATTTGTAGTGGCAAATAATTATTTGATGCGCGACCTCATGGAACTAGGTATTTGGAATGATAAGATTAAGAATAATATTATTGCAAACAAAGGTAGTATTCAACAATTGACAATGATTCCTGAACATATCCGAAACAAATACAAAATTGTTTGGGAGATGCCGATGAAACACTTGATTGACATGTCCGCTGATAGAGGTGCATTTATTTGCCAAAGCCAGAGCTTGAATTTGTGGTTAGAAGATCCCAATTATAATACACTTACGTCAATGCATTTCTATTCTTGGAAGCAAGGACTCAAAACTGGTATCTATTATTTGCGTAGAAAGGCCAAGCATCAAGCACAACAATTTACTGTGGAGCCGGAAAAAAATGAGCAAGACCAAGACCAAGAACAAGACCAAGACCAATACCATGAACAAAAACATATCCTATCTAAAGGTGAACATGATATTTGTGACATGTGTTCAGCTTAAATGCCCAACCTGTTCATTTTTCTTTCACAAATCAGAAACATTTCTCGGTATTTGTATTCCTTTGGAATGGCATGACCTTAGTTTATTAATTAAATTTTTTATTAGAATCAAATATTGCTTGAAAATATCTCAGACACTGTATTTGCTTTTTCTAGTATTTTTTTTAATCTTTCGCTTTTTCCTATTTCTTTAGCTAATAATTGGAGTTCTTCTGCATTTTTTACTTTATTTTTCTCAGACATTTCAAACATCATGTCACCAAAATCCATAACATAGTCAAAATATTTACCTCTCATCATAATCCACATTTGTTTTAATGGTTTAGATTGGCAACATGGAAGAAATGTTGCAATCCATTCATAGGTTGGAGTTTTGTCTTGTTGTTTCATTTGTAATATATCAGACCAACATTGAAAAATATATATAGATAGATAATGTCTAGCAACCCATTCTTTTGGATTTGCATCATGATATTCATTACGTTCTTTATTTAGATTTCTTTGCCAAGGATAAAACAACGAATCAATAAAGTTTGGAATTTTATCATACAAAACCATGTATTCTTTATATAGTTGAATCTGATATTTGTCATTCAATTGCAAAGTAATTTGTGCATTATCTTTTGCTGTTGAACGTTGGAAAATTTTATATGTTATAAAAATACACAAACTAACTAAAAACGCTGTTAATATTGGTAACCTTGTTGCAATTTTATTTATAAAAGAATTTTTTTTTGAATAAACAGAGTACACAACTGTTAAAAATGCAATTATTGCTGTTAACAATATTAAATAAATAAAATTCATTGTTCTATAAATTATACTAACAAAATAAAAAATTAAACCTACTAAAAAGATTTATTCTTATTTTGGTTTGTTTTTTACAAATTTTTCTAATAGATTCTAAAAGTTAATCATTCAGAATTGCGGTTCCTTCAATTTATAATTTAATACGAGTCGTAACCGCCATCAAAATTGCTACCGTATCCTCCTCGGTCAATATAATAGCCAACTTCTTCGCACTCTTCTTCGCACTCTTCTTCGCGAGACATTTCGTCGTAATGTGTATTGACTTCATCTAAGTCTACGTCTTGGTATAGCTCTTCAATTGTGGTGTCCATATGAGTCTGAAATTCTTGAAGCGTCACAGAATCCATAAAATCCTTGTCGCCAACGTCGTCAAGGGAAACGTCCTTCAAATAAATATCAAAGATGCTGGGAAAATTAGCGACAACAATGTCATTGTTCTCTTCTCCAATATCTATAAGTCCACGACCGCGTTCGCCATTGTATTCATAATGCGCACAATTTGCGCAATATCCAATAAACACACCATTCCATGAGCCATAAATAGCACAATTTACGCAGTGCTTTGGCCCAGTTCCTGGCAAATGGTTCTCTGCCCAGAAAGTGGGAAAGGTTCCGCAATATAGCTCCTCATCATACGAATAATATGCAGGCTTGCCATTGCAATAATGATAAACAAATTCTTTAGGGTTGAATTGCGCCATTCTGGGTTTTATTGTTTGAATATTTTCAAATGCTAATTTCCAAATCAATTTTTTTATGTTTCAATTTTTAAATCAATTTGAAATTGTGTTGCCATTTTGCTGACTTTACAAATACCAAAGGTCTTACGGTGCCATTTTGTAATGCCATGTTCTTTAATTCCATCCAAATGCTTCTTTGCACCATAACCTTTGTTACTATCAATATTATACCACTCAGACAATTCTGGATGCTGTGAGCACAACTCTTCAATATAAGAATCTCTTGCAACTTTTGCTAGAATGGATGCAGCGGCAATGCAAGAATACTTATTATCACCACCTTCAACGCAAACGTGATTCAAAGTATCAAATTTCTTTTTGGATTCACTATACTCAGCGTAAGAGTTAAAATAGTTTCCATCAATTAACAATTGAATTTGGTGTGATTTTCTAGAACCACTTTTTAAAACCTCTTTAATGCATTTATGCATACATTTTTGAGTAGCTTGTAAGATATTAATTTCGTCAATAGTTTTTTCGTCTTCAAAAGCAACAGCCCATGCAATTGCATTTTCTTTAATGTATTCTGCAACTTCTTGAATCTTTTGTTTAGAGTGAAATTTCTTGCTGTCTTTCATTTTAGAGTGGTCAAAACTGTCATCTTTAGGTAAAATAACAGCTGCTGTATAAACTCTTCCAAAGAGTGGTCCTCTACCCACTTCGTCAATGCCAATTTCCGCAATGTCTTGATTCTCCAAGTAGTATTTCAATAATGGTTCAGCTTTAACTCGCGGTCTGCGCACCTTTTTTTCAGAGGTTTCCAAATCCTTTTTATCTTCCGACATGTCTAGTATATTCTGTTAGAAGATTTATTCTAATTATAACAAATCAATTTCTTTTTGTTTTTTAAATTTTTTCACTATATAAATTATACAAATGAACATAATGAAAAATGGTGCATTATTTCTTTTGATAATTTTAATATTAGGATTAATTCTAGCTCCCTTTTTAGGAGGTAGTTATAGAGAAGGTTATGAAGACAAAGCAACCTCTTTTGCTGATAAAGTCACATTAGAATCTGGAGTTACTAAAGATTCAAGCAAAAAAAAGACTGGAAAACCAAGTGGCGGAAGCTATGACAACTATGATCATTTTAGTGGAACGTCTTCTCCAACGGTCTACTATGGACCTAATGGAAGCACAGCGACTGTTTCTCCTGGTTCAAATGGAATGTATACAATCACAGTTACAAAAACCAACGGTCAAACAAAAACTTATAGTTTATCCACTAAAGATTCTTCAAGCGGTTCATCAAGTGATTCAAAAGAGTCAAAAGAATCAAAATTTGCCAGCAGTTTAAGCAGTATGATGAGTCAATTTGCTAATAAAACGTTTTACGGACCCAATGGTGGTTCTGCTAGACTTTTTACAGGAAATGATGGTCAATATGCAATTGAGGAGACGTTAGCTAATGGTAACACGACAATATACACTGCTACAAATACTTACACATATAAATATAGTAATAAACAATCTGATTCAAAATCAGATTCCACAAGTGCGTCCCCATTTAGTGACTTTTCTGCTGGCTATGCATCAGGTCCTAATGGCAAGAACGTTGGTTATGTTACTGGTAACAATGGAAATACCCTCGTAGGAGCAAGTGTAGATAACTCTAACAGTCAATATAACAGTTCATTGCCTGCCGGAATTCCAGCTCGCATGATTCCTCCTGGTCAAGAAGATTTATACATCTTAAAATCGGAGGTTGTTCCCCCAGTTTGCCCGGTATGCCCAACTTCATCCGCATGCCCTCGCACAGAGAAATGCCCTCCATGCCCCGCATGTGCCAGATGTCCTGAGCCTAATTTTGAGTGTAAGAAGGTCCCAAATTATAACGCAATAAATGACAGCTATTTGCCTGTTCCAGTTCTAAGCAATTTCTCTACATTTGGCATGTAAACAGTAGGGAACAAATGTAATAAGAAATCCGTATAATCGCAAAATAATTATTTCATAAACTGAGATAATTATTTTTTTAACCCTTGGTTTTGACACACTTTTTATCCATTTGAAACGTTGCTCCTTTTTCTTCCTGCGGCACAATCTTGATAATACATTTTGATTTCTTACCATACAAGGGTTCAGTGCATCCTTTTTCTTTCTCCTTCTTATTTTTTTTAGTTTTATTTAATTTTGAAAACTTGAAAAGCTTTGGTTTTTCATCTGTGCATCTAGCTCTAAAATGCTCGTATCTTTCTCTCACATCACAGAAGGATAGATTGGATTTCTTATGAAGCATCTTGTTAATCAACTCATGAAGGTCGTAAACATAACGAGAGAAAGTTTCTCTATTCTTCATGTGACCAATTGTTAGAGGTAATTGTTTAAAGTTTGTAACCAAGTTCATTCTGCAATATTTGCAAGGCAGGACGTGGCGCAAATTTAAAACAAAGTTGCGATAATACATTTTCTGTTCTTGCGTTGGTTCCACAGGATAATTAAAACTCATAGTGTGAAGAAAATGCCACAAACTTGGTCCCCACACGGTAGTAAGCATTCCATCGCCACTATTATATTCATCTTTATTATATACTCGTTTATGTTTTCTGGTTCCTGTGTTTGTTTTCCTATTTTTACGCGTTAAGGGCATTCCTATAATAAAAGGATAAAATAATAAATCGTTTAAAATTCATCTAATAATTTGTTGATTGCTTGTTTTGAATAAAAAATGCATTTAGACTGTTGTTTTAAAGTTAATTCTGGTTCACAATTTTTATTAAAAAATGCGTCTATTTTGGAATTAGATTTAATAGTAGTTTTATTTTTATTTTTATTTTGACTTTCTGACTGTTGTATTAATTGCGTTTTTATTTTCATTAAGGCTGAATAATAAACGTGGTCGTTTTTGAAATCTGATTTCTTAATTTCAACAATAAATCCGTCAGAATTCCTAAAAAGCATGTTCCCTACATTATTATAATTTTTTATCTTTATTTCGTTTAAACAGTAATTTATTATTATCAAATATATATAATACGCAATGAGTAATAAGAACGTAAAGTTTGGTAGTATGTCTTCATTATCAGCGAGTACTGGTGGAGCTAGTTCGGGTGTGTTCTCAAGTGTTAGAAGCATGATACCTTCATTAAGTTGGCAAACAATTGGGATTATTATTTTGGTAATTATTTTAGCAGTAATTTCATATTTTATTTATAAGGGTGTTTCTGACTCTGCAAAAAATCCCTCTTATAAGGCAAATAGAGAACATGTGCCACTTGGAAGCGATGCTGCAGGAAATATAGGAAAAGAGGTAGAAATCATGTTATTCTATACAGATTGGTGTCCCCACTGTAAGACTGCTAAACCCGAGTGGGAGCAAGTAAAGGCAGAGTATAATGGAAAACAGATTCATGGCTATAGAATCATTTTTACAGAGGTGAACTGCACGAATGAGTCACCTGATGTAGAGAAGATGATGAATACGTATAAGATAGACGGATATCCTACTATTAAGTTGGTGAAGGATAATCAAATAATTGACTATGATGCAAAGCCAACCAAGGCTACACTAACCCAATTTTTGAATACAGTCGTCTGAAATAACTGAATCAACTTTTAAATCAAAATTGTTTTCTCTTGTATTAAGGAATGCTTTAGCGGCTTCAATACCAGAATCAATTAATTCTTGTCTAACTTCTTTGGATGATAAAGTCAATTGAATATTAGACAAATTCATTAAATCTGCGTCGTATATTAATTCATTGGGAATGGATTGTTCTTCAACTCTGAGGTTCACATTATTGACCAGTTTTCCAATAAAATTCATGACATATTCTAATATAGTTGATTTTTCTTTTACTATATTATCATTATAATTAATATATTTATTACGCAATCCAAATATTTCATTAACGTTTTTAGCTCTTAGAATACATTGATTAATTGGATAATTACAAACAATTCCACCGTCAACATAACATTTGTCTTCAATACAAACAGGTGATATTAATACAGGTATAGCAGATGACATTTGCACAGCAGTTAATAATGGAAGGTCTGGATGTGTAATATATGATAAGTCCTCTAGGTTAAAATTATTGATGTCAAGCGTGAATAAATGAATTTCAATATTTGAAATCTCATAGAATTCCTTTAATGTAATTTCAAGCGAAATATCTTTAGCATTAAAAAATGGTTTATAAAATATTTTAGCAATGTTTTCATCAAATATTCCTTTTTTAGAATATGCATCAAATATTTGGTGCACTCCTACCTTAAATGCTTCTTTCCAAGGGCGTTTAATAATGTAATCATTAATTGTTTTCCAGTCAAATTTAAGGCAGAGTAAAACTGAAATAATTGAACCAGCAGAAGTAGAATAAATGGTTTCAATATCAGAGATGTTCCAATATCCTTGTTCTTCAAGATATTGCAAAGCACCTAGAGCTTTAATTCCAGTTTTTCCTCCACCTGGTATAACAAGATGTTTAATTGTCATTGTTTTAATATATTTAATTTATCAAGATGCTTTTAATATATTTTTCAGTATTTTATAGATTTAATGCTTTTGAAATAAAAAATAATTTTCTAATAATTTTTAAATGGCGAATATTTTCACACTAGATAATGTTGCAGATTTTTCTGAGAAACTGAATATAGATGAATTATACGAGAGAAAACGGCAACACGATTTAAATCAACTAGCACTCTATAATAAACTATTGAACCGTATTCATGTAAGGATTAAAACAACGGCAAGACAAAAAACAGATGAACAATTTTGCTGGTTTGTAGTTCCAGAAATAATGATAGGAGTTCCAAAGTACAATCAAGCGGCATGCATAGCTTATTTATTAGACAAATTGAAAGAGAATGGTTTTAGGGTTGGTTACATTCATCCTAATACATTAATGATATCTTGGAAGCACTTTGTTCCGTCATATATTAGAAGCGAGATTAAGAAGAAAACCGGAATAGTTATTGATGAAAATGGTAAGCAACTTAACAATGAAATGATAGTTGACAGCGCAGAAAACAATTCACAATCTAAATCTTTGGAAGAAATGATGTTTAAGATAAAAGAACCATCCACACCTTCTGCTAAGTCGCAAAATCAGAAAAAATTTACACCAATCGCTTCTTATAAACCACAAGGCAATTTAGTTTATAATGACGATTTATTAAATAAATTAGAAAACAAATTTAACTGATAAATTTTAAATTTAGAAGAGTGTATTATAATTTCTATAGTATATATAATAAATTATAAATTATTATAAATATGAAAAACCAAACAAAAAAAAATATTACAAAGAGAAAAGACAAAGCAAAAAAATCCCAAATAACGCGTCGTAATAAAACATCATCAAATCATGCAAAAAACTGCACAAAGCAATTTAAATTCCATAGTTTTGAAGATGAATATGAAAAACAACAGGAATTAAAATTAAAAGAGCATAAAAAGGGCAAAAATAAAAGCAAAAATAAAAGCAAAAAACAAATAAAATTTGGCAAAAATAAGTTGAAACAAGCAATGACAGATACTGACGTTGAGAAACAATTAATAGAGTTATTTAAAAAACCTTTCTCTCCTTCAAAGGTGACTCCACGTAGTGATTATTATACATATATTAATTATATTTGGTTAATGGACACCAGTAAAAAATCTATTATAGCATCAAAGCAGCAAAAATATTATGTTCAAATAGATGATTACCGAGTAACTCAAGACAAGGTTTATAGACAATTAATAGAAATAATAAACGATTACATAAAAACTCACAATAATACCAAATCAAAATTAATTAATAATGTATATACATCATTATTAAATTTAGATGTTACTAGCACAAAAAAACATATTGCTCGTGTGGTTGAACATTATAATGAATTCGTTAAAAATGATGATTTATGGAAATATATTTCTCACATAAATCACAATGAAATAGTTTGTTGGGGATGTCCCATTTATTGGAAAGTTATGGTGGATGAGAAAAATGCAAAAATATTTAGAAATTTCATTTCTTTACCTGAGCTATCATTATACGATTCTGAACTTTATTTGGATGATGACTATGGAAAAACAAAAGAATATATAAAATACCGAAAAGAAGTCCAAAAAAAATACATTGCCTACGTAGATGAAATATTTTCTGGTTGTCTTGGGAAAAATCACGGTTTAAATGGAAAAGATGTATTTGAAGTGGAAAGAGACATTTTGGATGCAATGGGTTGTGATTCTATTAAAAAGGATTCTCCAGATTTTTATAATGTTGTTAAATCAGACGAATCCTTAGAAAAATATGGGTTTAATTGGAGTCAATTTGCAAATTATCTAGGATACAAAAAGACGCCTGAATTTTTTATTTGCGATAGTTTAAACTATTTAAAGTGCATTTGTAAATTGTTAAATGATAATTGGAAATCACAAAAATGGAAGAGTTTTTGGTTTTATATTTACTTTCGGCAGATTATTCGTTTTGATAAAAAATTGGTTTATATTCATTACAATTTTAATGGAAAATACATTCATGGAATACCTGGGCATTTTCCATGGGATTTGTATCCAATTTTTGGTATGTCATTAACGTTTAATACATTTTTAACAAAAGAATATGTCAAAAAATATAAGGATGATGAAGTTATAAATTATGTAAATAGCATGGGAAAAGATTTAATAACTGTTTTTAAAAGAATTGTTAAAAGGAATACATGGTTATCAGAAAAAACAAAAAAGTATGCGCTATTAAAATTAGAAAACTTGAATTTTGGAGTGGCGTTGCCTAAAAATATGCGTGATGATCCTTTACTTGATTATAAAGACAATGACGCGTGGGGAAATTTAATGAAAATTACAAATTGGCGCACTTATAAATATATATCATTGGAAGGCGCAGACGTTGAAGATGTGCCATTAATAAGTTGGAATGCATTTAAATTGATTGGAGAGCAAGCGTATATTGTTAATGCAATGTATACTCCCACTCAAAATTCAATATATCTTCCTTTAGGTTATTTACAGAAACCATTTGTTGATTTAGATGAAAGAGGTATAGAATATAACTTGTCTCATATTGGGTTTACTCTAGCACATGAAATGTCTCATGCTTTAGATAACATGGGAAGCAAGTATGATTATAATGGAAATTTACATGATTGGTGGACACTGGAAGACAAACGTAAATTTAAAGCAATACAACAAGATATAATAAAACAATATGAAACATTTGCGTCATATGATAAAATTAAATTTGATGCGGCGCCAAGTATAGGAGAAGATTTGGCGGATATATCAGGTTTGGCAATCTGCCAGGAATACTTAAGGGACTTTCAAGATATGCATGAAGACATTGTTCCAATTCGTTCGTTGTCATTTCAAGCATTTTATGCTTATTTTGCAATGCAACAAAGGCAACATATTTATAAGAAGTCTATTGCGTCGCAATTAAAAACAAATCCACATCCTCCTGATAAATATAGGGTGAACGTTCCAATATCTCGTTTAGAATTATTTAGGAGTTTATATAATGTTCAAAAAGGAGATAATATGTATTGGCCTTCCACAAGTACTGTTTGGTAAAATAATTTTTGATATTAATATAATTTAAAAAATATTTAGCATATTTTTCTGTTAGTAAAATTTTTTTGTGAGGTATATATATAAATGGCAAAATCTCGTCGTCATCACCGTAAGGGAGGAGCTTCCCGCGCTCGCTCTATGTCTCGCATGGCTTCCCGTGCTGCTGGTCGTGCTGCTGCCCGCACTGCATCTGCAGCACGTGCTGCTTCCGCCGCTGCTTCTCGTGCTGCCTCCGCCGCAAGAGGCCGCTCTGCTGCTCGTTCCGCAGCCGCTTCTAGATCCGCTGCTGCTGCCGCTTCCCGTGCTGCCTCCGCTGCACGCGCTGCCTCCGCTGCCGCTGCCCGTGCCCGCGCTTAAAAGTTTAGCGTAGCTATTTAGGCTTTTATATTATTTATTACACAAAATAATAAATAATAAATAATAAATAATAATGTTTAAAAACTAATTTGCAACTGGTATTTGACCTGTAACAACGTTTCCTGGTTCAGGTTTAGGTATATATGGTGTGATTAGTTTTTCATGTTCTTTTTCCAATTGAACTATGTGTTTTTGCGTGGTTTCAAATATTTGGCTCTCAACAATAGCCTCATAAATTTTGACACCTTCCACAAAATCTTCCTCGCATTTCAAATATAATTCAATTATTAAGTTTCTTGTTTTTTCAATTATTTCTTGAAGTCCATCATCTGTTAAATCTGGATTAACGCGAATTACATCCTTTTTTGTAACAGGGTCTAAAACATAAACAAATATTTTATTAATTATAGCTAATAAATCGTCTTGCTTTTTATTCACAGATTGAATCATCATTTTCAAATTATTTGCGTAATCATTAAACAATTTGTCCTTGTAAGTTCCAGTTAATGATTTTTGAGGACTTTCGCAATACTTTTTTTTACTGTAATCCCTCAATTTTATATCGCTGAATTTTTTTATGTCTGATGGCATATCATCACTGTCAGTAAACGCTAAGTAAAAACGTTTCAAATCCTCTTGAAATTTCTTTTCTGTTTCTGCTGTCATGCCAAGAAATTTTCCACTCTTATAGTCATATTCCCCGTCAAAATATAAATCAATAAGCTCATTGATTCCAGGTTCTTCATTTAAATAATTGGTCTCTAAATTTTTATCAAGATTTACAGAGCAAATTTCCGGATGAATGGTAATCTTTTCTTCCCCGCCTTTTTGTTCTTCTACTTCATTTGCGTCCTCCACTTCTTCATTTATTTCATCCGCATTTTCTTCATCATCATTTGATTTTTCAGGAGCTTTTCCTTTCAACGCATCAATTCTCTCACTGCATAAATTTATTTTAGAAACACTTACATCAGCATTACTAGGAATGGTGTCTTTTTGCATCAAAGACTTTTTAACCACGTTTCCAAAAGCATCCTTGTATGTGTATTCAGGATTAATTGTAGTAACTATTGCAGCAAAAACGTGCGCAATTTTAATATAAAATTTAGCGATTTCATCACAATAGCCCCTTTTTGTTTCTGAATCAGGAATATTAAGGTTCTCAATATCAGACTTGTTAAAAAACACAAATTTTTGCTTACCTGACTCAATTCGCTCAGACAATTCCTTTACTTCTAAATCACTAAAATATCTATTAATAATATCAGATGTCAAAACTACCAAATCCATACAATATTTTTTGTCATTTAGTTGTCTTAAACTTTGAAAGTTCAATGTTAAGATGTAATAAGTAGCGATAAAATCCAAAGAATCACTCAATGTGATAATTTCTTCTTCTTTAGTATTTGAATCACCGTGTGAGCCACCGAATTGAAAATTTGAATATGATGATAAACTATTTCCCATATAATAATAATACAAAATATAAAATAAAGTTTAAAATAAAATTGAATCATATTAAAAATATATTTCCATTAAGAAAGAATAGACATGAGTAAAGACCGAAGCAAAAAGCGAAAGGAAAATCAATTACAAAATAAGGCTGAATTGTGGAATGTCTTTGATGAACATGTTACAAATGATTCAAAACCTCAAGCACCATTAGAATGTATATATAGAGCTTGTGGTGACCGTGAAAAATGCGAGCGATGTGACTTTAATTTAGCATTTTCCGATGAAGGGTTTTTGACATGCACAAATACAAAATGTGGAATCATCTATAAGGATATAGTTGACCAATCTGCCGAATGGAGGTATTATGGCGCCGACGATAACCATGGAAATGACCCAACAAGATGTGGTATGCCAATCAATCCATTGTTACAAGAGTCTTCTTTCGGATGTAAAGTTTTATGCTGCGGGTCTACATCATATGAGATGCGAAAAATAAGACGTTACACAGAGTGGCAATCTATGCCTTATAAGGAGAAGTCGCAGTATGACGAATTTCAAAGGATTACTATTATGTCACAAAATGCAGGCATGCCAAAAATGATAATTGACGATGCAATAAGGTATCATAAAAAGATTTCAGAGTATGAGCTTACTTTTAGGGGAGATAATCGCGATGGAATTTTAGCGGCATCAATTTATATTTCGTGCAGGATTAACAATTACCCTAGAACAGCCAAAGAGATTGCAACAATCTTTCATTTGGATGTTACAAGTGCTACAAAAGGGTGCAAAAATGCTCAGCTGATTATTAATAATTTGGAGAAGGATATGGATAACAATGAGAAGACGTCGTTTTGCAGGACAAAACCAGAGGCGTTTATTGAACGTTATTGCTCTAAGTTGAATATTAACTCTGAGCTGACAAGAGTCAGCCAGTTTATTTCAATGAAGATTGAGAAACTGGGATTGATGCCGGAAAACACACCACATTCTATTGCTGCGGGAGTTGTATATTTCATCGCGCAAACTTGCAAACTAAACGTTAGCAAGAAAGATGTAAAGAATGTGAGCGAGATTAGCGAAGTGACAATTAATAAATGTTTTAAGAAAATAGAAAAACTAAAAGACGAGTTGGTTCCTGCAGTTATTTTGAAGAAATATTCTGGAACTAGTTAAATCGGGTAAAAATATCTCTAATTTATGTAATTTCATTGCATCTTTAATATTATTTTATTAATCAATCTTTAATTAACTATTGATTTAAAATCTGTGCTTTGAAAAACTAGTCCACTATTTCTTTGGTCCATATTACTCAACTGATTAAATTGACAAGGATTTTTTGTTCCATTCCAACAATACCATGTAAATTTTTTATTAAGCATTCCTTTATTCATTCTAATTTGCATATCTATTATCATTACGTCAATAATATACAATCCAACAAGATTGTATCCGAGCCGAATAATGTGAGAATTTTGATAATCCCAATTTAATAAAGAATTTAACAGACGAACAGCACCTTGAAGTGTTATAATGTATGCATGAGTGCAAAAACACTGGGCTTTAGATATTCTGGGTTTTTTTTCAGGATGACCGATTTGATTTCCGATAAAAATAATATCAAAGTCTTTAGGAGTATTCTGAAAAAATTCAGGTGCTAATTCATTCCATTGTGGGTGAAAATGGACGTCGTCTTCAAAAACGGTAGAAATTAAGATTTTATTATCAATTATATGTTTCAACACTTTTAAATGAGACAATAAACAACCTCGTTGACCAACACTTGGAGCATTATCAAATTTAATTCCTGGAAATAAAGCCGTTGCATCATTTAACTCCGTTTCATCTCTTGCATTTACTCCTGGAAAAATTTGCATATCGGTAAATCCAGCGTTAATAATATTATTGCTAAAAAAGTCTTTTCTCTCAGGGGATAAAGCTTCCACATAAATAACAAATGCTGGACTATTAAGAACAATATCAAACATTTCTTAGTTTAATGCAAGAAATAATATATAATTTTAACAGTTTTGCAATTTATTAATTAAATAATATTTCAGGAGAAATGCGAATGCGGGCACCATTTTTATGAATAGCTTCCATGTGGAATGCTCTGTGTTCGCAATCTTCATTAAGGGTTTGTTCTGTACCAGCGTATGTTTTAAATTCTATTTTTTGCCCATTTACAAGAACGTTGTTGTATATATAATTTTTTGGTATAAGGTCAAGTCTTACTCTTCCATCATAGTTACAATTCAAAAACTTATTTGTTCTATAAATAGCAAAGCCATTAAATGCAGAAGCACATTTTAATAATCCATTTTCAGGAACTTTAGATAACAAATCGGTAATATATGATTTCATTTTACCCAAAACTTTAACTTCATTTTTATGGTGACGAAAACTTAACATATAAGGTCTTATAGATAAAGCCCAAATGTCGTAATAATCTGGACGATTAAATGATAACGAATCCCAGGAGTTTTTATATAAATATTTTTTTAAAACATCTAATTTAATATCTGATGCACAAACATTGTCACAATCCATCATAACAAACATTTCATAGTCACTATAATTAGCACGAATCATTTGCAAACAACCATTTCTAGCATTTGCTATACGTTGAGTTCTAAAGTTGCTTACAATAGTTTTATTTACATAAAATTTTAGTTTTGGGTTTTTAACTTGATAATCTTTTAATTTTTGCAACGTATTGTCGCCAGAACTATCATAATAAATAATAATAACATATTCTTCAAACAGTGAACCTATTTTTTCCATATTAGAAAAAACTTTATCTAAATGTTGTTCAACGTTTCTAACAGCTCCGCAAATACAACAGCGCATATTAATTATAATATAATATTAATATAATAAACTTCATGATTTACTTTATTGTGACAACATGTTTAACAAAAACAGATTTTTTAATAAGGAAAAATCAATATATTTCATCAATAAATAAATTAATAAATATAACAAGCCATCTTAATAAAAAAATAATACTTGTTGAAAATAATGGGAGTAGAAATACTTTTTTAAATACTTTAGGACCACCTGTATTATACACATTGAACAATTTAATAGAAACAAAAAATAAAGGAATAAAAGAGATGAAAGATGTCCTTGACTGTATTGATATATTAAAAATTAAAGATGATGACTTTATAGTTAAGATAACTGGAAGGTATTTGTTAAGAGATGATAGTCATTTTATAAAAAAATTAAATGATTTAGATTCTGAAAGCATTGACTGTATAATAAAATATGGTTCATATATGAAACCATTAAATTATAAAGTAGAGGATTGCATAACCGGGCTAATTGGTATGAGATGCAAATATGTTAAAAATGTGGAGATTCCTTGTGGGGAAGAACATTGTATTGAATGGAATTGGGGAAAAACTGCAATGAGTATTCCAGAGGAAAATGTATATATTATTAAAGACCCGGATATTTTAGGGATAAACATTTGCCCAGCAGGAAACAATTACTCTTTATTATAGTGCTGTTTAAGTTTAATAATTTTTTATATAATCAAATATATATATATATATATATATATATGAATTTTGTGATAAGGTCAAATGATATAGACTCCCTTTTTTATGATGAAAAATTTAAAATTTTTTTAGATATTAATGAAACTCATGCAAACTTTTTTTTTGAAAAGCCGGGAGTAGAACATTATAGATTGCTTTCTTATTTATCAACTAAATTTAATAATATTAAAATTTTTGATATTGGAACTTCGTTAGGATATTCAGCTTTAGCGTTATCTTACAATGAAAATAACACTGTATATACATTTGATGTTTGCAATTCTGTTTCAAATGAAAATATAAAAAATAGATTTAATATTAAATTTTTATATGAAAATCTTTTTGACGAAAGCATTCAGCCGAAATGGGTTGATACCATAAAAGAGTGTCCTTTTATATTTTTAGATGTTGACCCCCACAATGGTTTAATGGAAATGCAATTTATTAATTTTTTAAAAAAAATAAACTATGAAGGAATCATTTTATGTGACGATATTCATTTAAATCCTGATATGAAAGATATTTTTTGGAAGTGTATTCCCAAAGATTACAAATATGATATAACTAAGTTGGGGCATTGGTCTGGGACAGGCGCAATATCACTTAATAAAAAGAGTAGTTTTGAATTAATTTAATTCTTATTTAATATATAATGGACGAACTATTTTTATGTATAAGTTTTATAGGAAAATTGCCAGAATATACAATTGAATGTGTTCATCAAATAAGACTATTTTTTAATGGTGATATATATTTAATACTAAATGATTTTGAATCAACATACCTGGGAGAAATAAAAAAATTTAATGTAAAATTAATAAACTATTATGATGTTTATCCTAAGTTATTTAATAATATTGTTGATAAAAATAAACACAAATTTGCTTATCTTGACAATCTTACAGGTAGGGAGGAATTATTCACAAAATCATTAGAGAGATTTTTTCTTTTATACAACTTAATGTTAAAAAATAATTTAGAAAATTGTTTGTTTTTAGAGATAGATAATTTAATATATGATAATCCAAATAACTGGCTTGAAGAGTTTAAAAAACATGAATTATGTTATATGTATGACAATGAAAACAGATTTTCATCTGGAATAATGTATATTAAAAATGCATATAGTTTAGTTGGGTTTATGAATTATGTATTGAATTTTATAAATACAACTAAGACAAATTTTATAAACGAAATGTATTGTTTGTCTCAATATTATGAAGCTAGTAAAGCAACGTATCATGTTCACATACTTCCAACTCATTGGCCCGAAGAAGAAGTTCCTAATGTAGCCACTGATAATTTTGATAAATATAAAAACACACTTTTTGATTCAGCTGGAATGGGTATTTATTTAACTGGAATAAACACATTTCACACAAATGGCGAGTTAATTCTTTTTTCTAAATTTGAATCATGTAAAATTGATTATACTAATAATAAATTTGAATGGTTTTTGGATGAAAAAAACAGAAAAATTCCTCACATCTGGAATGGTGAATCGTGGTTAAAAATTAACAATCTTCATATACATTCAAAGTTATTGAAAAACGCACTATCCATTGAAATGAAGTAGAAAGCTTAATATTGTGATTTGACCTTACAAATGTATTCCAAGTTTTTTATTTGCCAACTTATATATCTCTTCAAATTTTGTGTCGTTCCAATTTGATGGTATAATTTCACTCAAATCGTTTACCAGTTCCTCATAACTAGGTTCCCAACCTCTTGAGGTTTTTTTAGTGCATATTTTGTCAATAGCTGAACCAAAATCTAAGTAAATGTTGTTTGGAAACAATTTTGTTAATTCACATATCAACACTTTTGCACCCATTCCGGCACAAGTAATTACAATATATTGTTCGTTTGGGTCTATTAGTTTTTTAAATTCACCAATTAATATTTCAAATTTTTCGTCAAACCAATTATTAAATGGAACTGTTAACATATAATCAATGTTAAACAACAATTTTGCTTTTAACAACAATGGGTTGGATACTAATATTTTTTTTAAATTAGACTGTTTTATTGTTTTGTATAAGTTTACCTTTTCAATACGATTTTCTGGATCCATTATAATTGTGTGATATTTTGCCCACTTTACTTTTTTTTCTACTATTTTTTCCCAAAATAATTTTTGACTTGAGTCATGATGCCAAAACCCAATATAAGAATTGTCTGTATTGTTAACCATGTATTTAAATGATTCTATCAAACTATTTCTTAATTTTTCTGTATAGTTATCATTATCACAGTTGTGGCCATTGTGAGAATTGGCACAGAAATATTCACCATCTCCATACTTACTAAATGAAATAGGAGTTTTATTTATGATGGCAGTTGACAATAAATTAGTTATTTCCATATTAAACTATAGTTTAAAATAATATTATTATTTTTTAGTTTTATCAAGAAACAAAAAATCATTGTGCGAACCGTCCCAACCAGGGTTGTCTTTTTTATTGTAATTAGAAAAATTGCAAACTAAATCATAATTTTGTGACTCCATAAAGTTCTTAATATTTTCAAAATCAATACGATACACCTCAATTAATATATACTTTGGTCTATATTTTTGCAAGTTTAAACCTTTCAAAATAGGTAATTCATATCCTTCTGTGTCTAATGATAAGAGATTAATTGTTCTTCCATTTAAATTTTCGTCTAATATTTTTTCTAATGTTATAGCTTTAACTTTTGTTAAAGTTTCGTTATTATTTCTTTGTCCATTAACAGAAGACATTAAACTGCCATTAAAATCTCCACAAACATAATCTTCTGTATAATCATTAGAAACGCATGCGTAGTTTAATACTATGCTATTCTTGCGATTTATTTTACACAATTTATATTGAATTATGGATGGTTCAATTAAAATGCCAGACCATTTATTTTTGTATTCAAAATAGGCCGTATTGCTTTGAGTTAATCCATCGTGCGCACCAAGTTCAATAAATATACCATCTTTATCATCGTTTGTAAATAAACTATTTAATTTAATATCCAATGGTTGTTTTTTATTATCAACATGAGAATATGTTTCCATATTTTTAATAACTATGTTTAATTTGAAATCATAAAAGGATAATTTTTCAAAATATGAATCATCAAAGATATAATCGGAATAGTTTAACTTTGATTCGTCAAATTCATCCCATGAATTTAATATTACCATTGGAAGGTTATATTTTACTTTTAAAACTTCAATAAAAGGAGAATTTAAAACAATTGGAACTGTTTGAAAATAAAATGATTCCCACAATCTATGAGTATCAACACCATTTCCTTCAGGACAAATGGAAAATTTATGTTTTGAAAGTCTTATTAAGTTGTTAAATGGTATCATATTTTCCAAGAAAGGAATCTTTTTTATTAAAGAGTTATAACACGGTTGTCTTTTTGTTTTATTTGTATCTATAGAAAAGTTAAAATACACCTTTTTAGTTTTCCATAAATGAAGCTGTCTAAGCCCATCTTTCCCAAAATTGTCATATATTTGCAAGTTTCCATGTCTCCACATGCTATTAGCCGCTCCTATTGGAAGAGGTATTAATTTTTCATGAATAAAACAAACATTTTGACTATACCATTTTTCTACTTTTTCTGAAAGTAAAATTTTTCTAACTGAATCATTGTCTTCGTTTATATTTTCGTCTGAATTGTGAGTTATTAACGTAAACGTGTTTTTAAACTTATTTAATTTATTAGCTAGTGTGTTAATATTGTGTGTGTAACAAAAAATAATTGGCGGGTTATTGTAAATTTCTGGTATGTTTTCAAATTCTAAATGTTTATTTTTTTGATTTTTAATTCTTGGGTTATAATCAAAATCTTTGCTAAACCCTAAATAAACATCAGAAAGTTCTTGAATTTTTTCTCCAGTAATAATATTATCAGAAACCATATATTATATTATAGTTATTTAATATAATATATTTTTACCACATTTACAATATATTTATTTTAAAGTTAATATACAATGTCTTTCCAGTTGATAGATTCACCGGTAATGGTATTATTTTTATAATTTTTTTTATTTTTTTCAATTAATTCATTAACATAGTTCATATCAACTAAATCGGGGTGGATATACCAATCTTCAAATGGAGAATCACTATCATTAATGTCTGGAAAAACCAAAACATAACCTCGTTTAATAAAAATCTCTCGTGATTTTAGTCTTGTATTAGCATAATTTGTGCGATATATATCATGTTCAAATGTTACTGTAGCAAACTTATATTGTTCAAATAATTCATCGTCTAATTTTTCTAAAGTCTCTATTGTAGAACCATTATTAGCTTCTAAATCAATCTGCAAATAATCCATTGAAAAAGGAAAATTGTTATATATAAAAACTTCCTTATAATTTATTTTTGTAGCATCATTCATTAAATGTATGCTATTTGGACGGTGTATTTTATAAAGATTTAAAAAAGATTCGTCAATTTCAACCATAGCTCCTTTCCAATCATAATTTTTTTCTAGTAAATATGTGTTGTTAATATTAATTGGTGTATGAGACCCTATTTCTAAAAAATAACCATTTTTTTTTTCTTTTAAAACATTTATTATAAACTTGTCTTGTTCGGCTTGACCAAAAAACATATATATAATAGAAAGATTTTCTTTATACTTGTAATTTATTTATAATTTATTTTATTCCATATTTTTTCATCATTCTCAAAGCTTTATCATATGGTAATGGTGGAACAGAATTGCTAGTATCAATTTCATTCCATTCTGGAAAAACAAAGATGTCCCCATGCCACCATTTTTGCACTTTTGGAAAATAAATATTTGAGTAAAAGCCTAATAATCCAATTACCCATGTAAATGACCCATGAGACAATATTATATTTTTACATGTGCTAGCAAACATAATTGTTTTAACTTCTGTATTTACTATTGGTATTAGGTTATATTTTTTAATTAATGCTATGCACAATGGATGTGTTAATAAATCAGATGAAATAAACCCTTTTTCAAAATTTACGTTTGATAAAACCCAATCATAATAAATATAACCAGGGTTATATTCAACCATATCCCCTAATCTTAAATGTACAAAGACATCATTGTTGTTGTTATATCTTTGTTTAAACAAGTTTTTTTCTATTATTTTATTTTTCTGTTCATCTGCATAAATATAATCTCTAATATAGAAAGCAAAATCTTTTGTTTGTGCATACATATCGCAAGTTTTAAAATTAATATTTTTATTAATTTTTATATTATTTTTAATAAGTTCAAAAAAATTGTCATCTGTTATTATAAAATCTTCATTGTGTGTTTGTTCACCATCTTTGTACAAGTCAATCCCTAAATTAAAAAATTGACGAGAATAAGAGTATACAAACTTTAAATTATTATTTTTTGCTATAAAATGTGCAGCCAAATTTCTAAAAAAATGATTAGCAAATCTACCACCTGTTCCTATAGTTGTGTTAGTCATTTATAGTAATAATACAGAAAAATATAATAATTTTTATATACAAACTAAAATATGGAAAATCTGTGTTATTTTGTTTGTTCAAGAGGATTGTTAAAATCTTGCACTTTTCATTCTTTAAAGCCTAAATCTAGTTGCAATAATGATATTATTTATTTAGGTAAAATGCTGACTTCTGGAAAAATGTTTAACGGTATGTCTATATATGTTTGCAGTGATTTGTTACGCTTTTTTGTTTTGCTAATATTGCCAAAAATTTCTAATACTTTTATATTAGTAACCGGCGATTCGGATATGTGTGTTCCAAAAGAAGCACTCACAAATTCTGAAAGTGCAACTCTTATTAATAATCCATTTTTATTAAAATGGTTTGCTCAAAATACCCAAATACAAAGGCATGAAAAGATTTTTCAATTACCAATTGGATTAGATTACCACACAATTTCAAATGATCCAAATTATAATTGGAAAACGGAGGGGGAAGGACATTTGCCCAAGGACCAAGAGGGAATTTTAATTAACCTGCGTCAACAAATGGCTCCATTTTATGAAAGAACACCGACTATTTATGTTAATTTTACGCCAATTAATGATAGATTTGGACAACGAAAGAGTGCGTTTGAAGAGATTCCAAATGATCTTCTTTTTATTAATCAAAACTTTACAAAACGAACAGCGAATTGGAAAAATATAACGCGTTATACATTTGTATTATCACCATTTGGAATGGGAATGGATTGCCATCGCACATGGGAAGCCTTGTGTTTGGGAGCAATTCCAATTGTAAAAGCGCCAAATTTTCAAAAAATGTTTGAAGATTTGCCTGTATTAATTGTTAACGAGTGGTCCGAAATAACGCGAGAATTGTTGGATAAAACCATAGATGATTTTAAAAATAGAGAATTTAAATATGAAAAGCTTACACTGCAATATTGGGTTAAAATAATGAGCGATAAATTATAAAAAATTATAAACAATAAATAAGATTTCAATGATATAAAAAAATATAAAATTTGCGTGTTATATACCTTCAATGATGTAAAAAGTTTTTATACGTGTGAAAGTTGTTTTTGAAGAGATTAATAATATTATGGGAAATTTATACAAAATTTGACACGTGAATTGTTGTTAGTGCAACAATTATATGCATTTAATAATAGAAATTAAAATTCTAAATGGTGTAAAATTAATTAACCAGCTTTTTAATTTCTTCCATCAAAAGATCTCCGTTTGTATTTATCGTTATATTTGGCATTATTTCTTCTAACCCAAAATGATGCCTGTCATCTATTCCATTGGTCAGTCCAACAACGCATTTTTTATGAAGACAATACGCAAATGCTAGAGGTGATGATAAATTACCAATGAATATTTTGCATGAATTAATTGCAACTACAGCTTCGTATAAATTGGATGGTTTAAATATATCAATTGCAAAACATCCATATTTTTCATTAAAAATATTCGTTTGTTCTGGGTCTAAATCCATAAATTTAATTCGTTTACCATATTTTAAAAATAATTCTTCAAAATGTTCATCATGAAGATTTTTAATAGGCCGATAAAATGTTGTGCTAAATAAAATTGTATCATTCCAAGCAGTATCAATGGGCACGTCTAACCATTTATTTTTGCCCCATTCAATATTATAAATATTGGAAAAAATAGTATGCCAATTACAAATCCACAATAAATTTGTGTTCCGCCAAATTGACAAATTTATATGATGTGCTTGATTATTGAATATACTATATTCTTTAATATATTTTTGTTCAGTGATTAATCTATATGTATCCTGATACGTTTTATTCAAATCGTATTTAAAATTATCACCGCCTATATCATTTCCAATATATAATATTCCTTTTCTACCTGTATTTAAAAACAATTCATTTATTACAGACAATTGATGAAAAAAATCTCCCAATAATCCTCCGCTAACATAGACCAATGGTTTTAATTCAAAAAAATGCAATAAAGTTTTATCGGCAACTTCAAAATTTTCTAGATAAATAACATTAGAAACGCTGTTGTCCTGAACATTTGAATAGCTTATTGTTGGAATTTTAATAATTTGTGATATAATGTCATTAAATTCAGAAACAATTGTAATACAATCGCATTCAAGAGCTAAAAACACTATTTCAGAAATTTTTTTGTAAAAAATATCTTTATCAGTTATAATTATTACCGTGTTAGAAACTAAGTAACTTTTTTGTTCTTTTATGTTAGAATTGCAAATTAGGTTGTACCAATTTTTAATTCGGAAACGTTTTTGATTGAATTCAAATATTTGATTAGAAATTAATGCAAAATTTGGATCGTTGACAGTTAAGTTTTTTATTGTATCAGTCATGTCCCAAATTTTTTCATTTACATACATCAGCAATTGATAATATAAATCATACTCCTTATATTTTTCGCATTCGGATAATGCATTTATTTCTTTTTGAATTTCCGTTCTTTTTGATTCATCTGTAATTTTTAAAAGTTTTAACTCCAAAATGCTTAACTTGTCTATAGCTTCTCCTATTGAAACAGATACGTTCATTTATAATATAAGTATTTTTATATTTATATTTGTTTTTTTTAAATATAAATAATTTTTGTCTTGTAGATATAAATAATTTTTGTCTTGTAGATATAAATAATTTTTGTCTTGTAGATATAAATAATTTTTGTCTTGTAGATTGAATTCATTTACCTGCAACGTTGCCATAGAATAATGAAGCGACTTCGGTGGTCTATAATATTCAAGATTGTATAAATAATATAGTTTCAAATTTTTTAACAAAGTTTTCAGATGTCCAATCCAATTTCATTGCCAATACACCAGCTTGTGTTTTTTCTATGGCATCTTTTATTCCTATGTTAGGATAACAGTCAATGTATTTGTGTAAATGTCTAAAGGTGCAATCATTTGTTATAAATAAAGGTCTTCCAGAAGATATTGCTTGGTCTGTAACTGCCGAAAGACCTGCTGAATAGATGTGTTGTCTATCATAAAAAAAGCAGTTAATAGTTTTTGTAGAACACATCTTTATCAATTCATCCTTTGAATAGTTGTCGGATGTTATTTTTATAGCAATTCCAGGTTTTGTTAAAACTGAATTTATGCCTACTCTTATTTTATTTATTTCTTCATTATGAATAAAATCTGGAACATGAGTACCTTGTGGTATATTAAAGTGTATAAACGCTTTGTCGTAATCATTTTGAACTAGTTCTACAATTTTATGCCACTCTTTTCCATACGTGGCAAATCCAAAACTAAAAATTTGTGGTATATCATAATCTATTAGTGTTTTATCTGTATTTGATAAATCAAAATCTTCAAGTGGTCTACAAAATGCGTGTATATTTTCAGTTTCGTTGATTGTTGGATCTAAAACAACGTAATGAGAAAAATAATCTGGACTACACGAAATTGGATTTTGAGAAAAAGAAACTTCTGTCACTATGCAAAAAGTTGGTTTACTGAATTTGCGAATTATGTCCTCATTCATCCAATTGTTTACTGTAAAATGTTGATTAAAAATGGCAAAATCGCACGACATATCTAAGCATTCTTCTTCAGAATATTCTAAAGTATAATTTTTGCTAAGTTTTAAAGCATTATAACACATTTTTCCTGATTCCCATATACTACAAAGGGATTGTTTAGAATTATAAAATACTCCTCGCATTTTCTATAATTTAAATACTTATTTATATATTTAAATACTTATTTATATATTTAAATACTTATTTATATATTTAAATACTTATTTATATATTTAAATACTTATTTATATATTTAAATTAGTTTTATAATTTATCTTCATTTACACTGTTACAGATTGTGAATAGATTCATGAATATAATCGTCGTCTACATTATTTTCTCTATAAAAAATATATCCTTTGCTTTCCAATAATTCTCTAATTTTTTTTCTATTTGTATCTATAAAATTATGTTCAACGCAGATATAGCCAAATAAATATTTATCAAAATCATGAGCATTTAATATATCAAATTCCGAACCTTCTGTGTCTATTGATAAAAATTCAATGAATTTTGGGGCATTAAATTTTTCTAAAATAGTTGATAGTTTTTTGGTTTTTACCTGAATAGTGTTTTTATGAAGTATATGAGTGTGTGAATTAGTATCAACAAATCCTGAACACCCTCCATCATCATCATCAATAAAATTCATTATTTTGTCATCTTCAGAATAAACAGCATAACTACATACGTTTGAATGCGGTCGGTTTTTTATTAATTTATTAAAATGTGTGGGGTTACATTCAATAGATATTCCTTTCCATTTATATTTGTATTCTAATAAATATGTGTTTGACATAAATAATCCATCATATGCACCTACTTCTACAAAATATCCATTTTCTTTGTGTTTATAAATATTTTCAATTAAATTTAAGTCTTGACCAAATTGCGATTTACAATAACTATCCATATACTATATAATCCTAATTAAAAATTTTAATTTAAACTTATTACCTCTTTAACAATAAAAAGAACTTTAATGTTATAGAGACAATTCGCCTAAAATTTTTTCAATAGAATTCAACGGACTCCATCCAAGTTTCTTCAATTTTATAGCTTCACCTCTAATATTTGTTGGAGTTGAATCAAAACCTAATTGCTTGTCTTGAATTTGTAAAACTTCCAAACCAGATGCCTTATCAACCAAGCAACTGTCCTTTCTTTCTAATTCTATTCCGGAAAGAGAATATAATTTTATCACTAAGTCATAGACTTTGTGACTTTCATTATTGCAAATTAAATAAGAATCTCCAGATTCTTGAGACACAATCGTATGAATTGCATTGGCTACATCGGAAGCGTGTAAAATATTTCTATAAGAGTCTAGATTTCCTACTTGAAGAATGGTTTTATTTCCATCTTTCCATTCTCTAATATGATTAGCAACCTTGCTCAATAAAAATTGGGAACTTTTTAACGGCGATTCTGTTGTAAAAATGACTCCATTTGAAAATGGTAAATTATATGTCTTTCTATAAAACTCAACAATATTGTGTCCCATTGTTTTTGCTATAGAATAAGGATGTAAATGAAACATATTATAGTCATCTTCTTTTACTTCATAGTCAATGTGTCCTTTATATATTTCACTGCTTGATGCATTAAATAACTTTGTGCTCCATCCTTTTCGGTGTATGATATCACACAATGATGCTGCAAGAAACCCGTTGCACTGAATTGTTTCAACTGGATTTTTAATAGCATAATGAGAACTTGAAATAGACGCAAGGTGAATTAAAACGTCAGGTTTAATAATAGATAGAGTGTGTTCTAAAACATTGGAATCATTCATGTCAAAATAAAACTTGGTTATATTTCTCTCATACTTGGGCTCAGCAGAACGAGAAAAACCGTAGACATTATAATCTGTAAATTTTTCTTTTACATAATTTGCTATCATGCCATCGCACCCAGTAACTAATAGTTTAGGTTTGGTTCCAATAATCTCAAAATTTGGAAAAGGGAAAACAAATTGACCACCCGCGTCCAAAAATTCTTTTTCACGAACAAGAATTTCTTCTCTAAAATGCCAAGGCAAAACTAATAAATAATCAGGTGGATTTTCTCTCATTGTTTCTTCACCAATAATCTCAATCCCAGTATTTGTCATTTTGCCTATTTTTTTGGGATTTCTTTCTACAGCATATTTCATGTCATTTTCGCCCAAATTTGCGTATTGCAAAAGACAATTTCCTTTTGTTGATGCACCATAAACATACATTTTTTTACCATTTTTATTTACTGTGTCAACAAAGTCCCGCAATCTTTTTACCTCAATGTCACAATTTGACATGAATTTTTCATAAACATCATCATTTAACAAACCAATAGAAATCTCTTCATTTAAAATTTTATTAATCAACTCGCAGTTTTCATTGTGTAAAGTAGAAGTTTTCTTTGCAAAATAAACTCTAAAACTTCCACCATTGCAACTGTTAAACTTTACGTCAATAATTTTTAAATTAGCTCTATTAGCAATTTCTTTTATTTGATGCAATGAATAATATTCTAAATGTTCGTGACAAATTGTATCAATGCTATTAGTCTTTAACATAGTTGGCATATAACTTTGTTCACATGTCCATATTCCATCGTCTTGTAAAATGGAATATATATCTTTTGCAAATTGAACAGGATCAGGCAAATCATAAAACATTGAAATTGACGACACCATTTTACATTTAAGATCTCCGTAAACTTTTGTAAAATTATCAAATGTAAAATAATTAGGGATTAATTCTACATCACCGTAATATTCTTTAAACTGTTTCCCAGTTGGGTCTACTCCAATCCTTTTAAGTTTATTTGAATAGTATTGCAACATTGTTGAATCATTACTTCCAATATCTACAATTGCGTCACCATCTTGTAAATTTGCTATGGATAAAATTTCTACTTGATAATTTTTTAAATGTTCTCTCATTGTATTACTAATTCCAGAACGATAACCATACTCATATTCATATAATTCGGATGAAAATGTTGTTTGCAATAACTGCAACAATCTGCAATCTTTGCATAAACATAAATCTATAGGGGTTTTGGGAGTAGAAAAATCTCCATATTTAGGAAAACGAGAAGTTATGTATTGTTCTCCTAAAGATATTACAATTTTTAGATCGCGAGAGCCACAAATGCGACAAATTTCAATATTTGACACGCAAGTCATTTTATAATATTTTAATTTTTATCTATTTAATATTTAATTGCATTAAATAATTAAAATAAAAATACTATTATTATTAAATGACTGACAAGCAACCACCTAAACGTATTTTTATTGTTCCTTATAGAGATCGCATTCAACAAAAGTTTTTCTTCTGTAAGCAAATGGAATTCATCCTTGAAGGGCAAGACGACTATGAAATTCTCTTTGTTCACCAGTGTGACGCCAGAAATTTTAATCGTGGAGCCATGAAGAATATTGGATTTTTAGCAATCAAGGAAAAGTATCCGGATTCTTACCAAGACATGTCTTTTATTTTCAACGACGTAGACACCTTACCATTTCACAAGCTGTTTGATTATGAAACTACTCAAGGAGTTGTCAAGCATCACTACGGTTTTGAAACGGCTTTAGGAGGAATTGTTGTTATTAAGGGTTCCGATTTTGACCTTATTAATGGTTATCCAAATTACTGGGGTTGGGGTATGGAAGATGCCTGTTTACAAAAGCGCTGCTTTGCATTTGGTATTCAAATTGACCGCAGCAATTTTTACAATATTGGCAGTCCTGAAATCCTCCAATTATTTGACGGAGTCTCTCGCCTTGTCTCCAGAAAGGACCCTCAACGCATGAAAACTGATAATGGCCAAGACGGATTAAGAACCATTCATAAGTTGGTTTTTAGCGTTGACGCTGAATCATTGAATCCTAATGACAATATTTTTATAGTAGAGAGCGAGAGAACGTTTGTAGTCAACGTTACGTCTTTTATGACATCAATAAGATTTGAAGCAGATACTTATCATGAATATGACTTGAGAGAACCAGTTAGCAAAGTGGTTTTCCCTGACTGTGAAACTACCGACCGAACTGCTATACCCACAGAAGAATGGTCCAATATCCCTTATCACCCTTCAGATGAAGAGAGAAATCCAGAGCAGCAAATACAAGAGCAACAAAAACTCGCATTCCAACAACAGCAACAACTTCAAATAATTCAACAGATTGCATTACAACAACAATTTTTAAGACAGCAAGCTCTCACAAAAGTCAATATTTTCTCTCCAGAATACGCGCGTCTAGCTGGTGTTAAGCCTCGCGCAACTACTAGTGCAAATATTGGTTTAGGTGGTGTTCGTCGTTAAACTTCCTGTATATTTTATTTTTGCCTTTATTTTTCAATTACTTTTTCTCTCTTGAACTTAATGAACCAAAGTCAAATTGTCAAGGAACTTAAGGATGTAACCTTTGAGAAAGCCATTAAGGATTGGTATGAAATCAAGAGTAAAACCGCAGAAGAAATTGAAAATATTAATGGTAGAAGTCGTCTTGGTTGCAATCTAATAGACTATTATTTCTTTGAACAGCGAATAGAAACGATTGGTAACAAAGGTATTAATTTTTTCAAATTCGTTGAAGAAATTGAATTCTATAAGACCAAAAAATACATTCAAACGTTGCTTACTTATTGTGATAATAATAATCGCTATAAAGATAGCCTTATAAAAAAGTATTATTATTGTTATGGATTATGCTTTGGTCGCATCAATGCATTTAAAATAACCAACGCGTTACAGATTTACAATACTTATCAACCAGTAACTGCAGTTTTGGACCCATTTTGCGGATTTGGTGGCAGACTTGTTGCTGCAATGATGCAGAACATAAATTACATCGGAATTGATTTGAACAAGGATTTGCAGCCAGGATATAACAAACTTCTCAATGATTTTAGAGAGAAAACTTCATCAAAAGTTGAACTATTATTTCAAGATTCAAATTCAGTGGACTATAGCAACTACAAATACGATATGGTTTTTACGTCTCCTCCTTATGAAAACATAGAAATATATAAACATATGGAGAGAAAAAGTATTCAAGAATGGACCAAGTTCTATAAAGAAGTATTTCAAAAATTGTGGGACAACATGCAACCTATGGGAACATACATCATCAATATCAATGAAAGCATATATATAAAGATTTTAGAGCCCTTATTTGGACCAGCGTTAGAAACTATTTTATTGAAAAAATCCAGCAAAAATGACTATAAAGAATACATTTATATTTGGAAGAAAGTGAATTAAATACTAATAAATATATTATTATTATTTAACTGATGCTGAAACAAGAAGATAACAATCTTACAAGCATTGCAGACATTAAACACGCTGTTTACATTAATTTGGAACACAGGACGGATAGGAAGGTTCACGTTGAGAGACAACTTGCATCTATTGGAATTAATTCACCAACACGTTTTAATGCAATTAAATTACCAAATGGTGCAATTGGGTGCAGTATGAGTCATTTAAAATGTTTACAATTAGCAAAGGAACAAGGGTGGCCACATTTATTATTATGCGAAGATGACATTGAATTCTTAGACCCGGCGCTATTTGTAAAACAGTTAAATGGATTTTTGAATAACCACGAAGAAGACGACACATGGGATGTTCTTTTAATTGCAGGCAATAATATGCCTCCTTATGGTTTGGAAGACGATTATTCTGTCCGTATTTTTCAATGTCAAACAACAACTGGTTATCTAATAAAACAACATTATTATGATAAGTTAATTAATAACATTAAAGAAGGTCTTCAAAAACTAATGCGAGAGCCTCATAATCACCGTTTATATGCCATTGATAAGTATTGGTTTAATCTTCAACAAGAAGATTACTGGTTTTTAATCACTCCTCTAACAGTTGTACAGAGAGAAGATTATAGTGATATTGAAAAACGCAGAACAAATTATAAGAAACCTATGACGGATTTAGATAAGAAGAGCTATTTTAGAACTGTTCCTCAAGCACCTTGAGCAGACAATAAGCAAAAATACAACAGTGTAAAAAATAGAGGGATATTTGTATCACTAACAACTTTTTCAATGTTCTCCCTTGTATAACCTTCACCTTTCAACTTAAATAAATTAAACGTTAGTGGACTGCAAATAAGAGCCAAAAATATGCCACTATTAAAATTGGTTAAATAAAACAAAGACAACGTATTTGACATGATATTCAAGTTGGCAATTATTTTAGCGCACAACCATGCAATATCTTTTCCGAATAGAACTGGAATGGTAACAATACCATGCTTTTTGTCGCCTTCATAATCTCTTATATCAAGCAGTATCTCGTTACTCAATGAACCATAAAATACAAGACTAAGCGCAATAGCAAGAAACCCAAAATTTTTGTTTTGAGTCATTACGATAGTTGAAGACGACAGTCCAGAGAAAAATACAGTAAATGAAACCAAAAAAGCACACGAGAGGTTTTTAATGAATGGTAGTCTTTTGAAAACCGGCGTATACAAAGCAACGTTTATTATAGCAAAATGAGTAATTAATTGCAAGTTTTCTGGCAAAAAACGCAGGCTCAGGGTCTCGGCGCTTCCAACCAATAACAGACTCAATGAAACCGCTTCATATATTTTTACCTGTCCGGACGCAATAGGTCTGGAAGGATTATTCACTTTATCTATTTTGTAATCATATACATCATTGATAACCATGCTGCCCATGAGCACCAAAATTGTATTTATAGTTGCCACAATAAAAGATGTAGAATGTATCAAATTATTGAATGAAGGATTCATAATCCAACCACCAGAAAAGTTTAAAAGAAGCGTGGGAAAAATACTTTTTGGCCGAATTAATTTAACAAGCCCATTAATTTTATTTTTGAAAGGACCAACGGATTTAGTTGGCTCAGTTGGCGTAAATTTCACGAGAGAACTCCGAGGTTTTTTGCAATTATTGACTTTAACAAAAGCTTTAACTTTAAAAATACCTAGCAATCCCAGAGCAAATTTTAAGACGCAAAATAGATTCATCAATTTACTGTATTAATTGTATTTAACCCTTTATATATTTATATATTTTATATCAAATTAAATCATATTAAATATATAACAATAATATATATAACATCATGTCATTATTGTCTAAATTATTACATTTTGTTTTAATTGCATCAAGAAAGCATGGGATTGATGATTCACATGGTTTGTCGCATAGTATGAATGTTTTAGTTTATGCTAATAAAATATATGAGCACTCAGTTGTTAATCATCCAATCTTAAAGAAAGATGAGAAATTGATTTATGTTTCAGCAATTCTTCACGACATGTGTGATAAAAAGTATATGAATGAAAAAGATGGAATTAGAGAAATTGAAGATTTCTTACAAGATAACAATGCATTAAACCCAACGGAGATAAATATATCAAAACAAATCATGTCAACAATGTCTTATTCCAAAGTGAAGGCTGACGGTTTCCCAATTCTTGGAGGTTATCAAAAGGCTTACCATGTCGTGAGAGAAGCCGACCTTCTAACAGCGTATGATTTTGACAGATGTATGGTTTATAAAATGAATAAAAATGGTGGAAACTTTGACCAGGCATTTAATGATGCGGAAGAATTGTTTAACAATCGCGTTTTAAAGCACAATGACCATGGGTTATTTTTATTTGATTATTCAAAGAAGGAGTCACTAATTTTACATAATGATGCATTAAACCGAATTGCGTCTTGGAGAAATATTGTTGGAAAGCCATTCTTGCATTAATGAAAAAATGTGTAAAAAATTATATATTATAATTCTCTCTCTGTATAATATATAATGCCACGAAAATCGCGTTCAGCTCGTTGCAAATCTAAGCGATATACAAAACGTTGCAATAAGACTCGTAGACAAAAGCGAATGTTAGGAGGCTGAGGTCCACCAAAGCTACCTGATTATCAGATAGCGGCTCCCACAATGCCTTCTTTAAATTAAAAATTATATATTATTTCTGGAATGACGCGTAAAAAATATAGGAAAATGCCGAAAATAGAAATAAATATAGTTTTTGTCTACTTTAACCAAGAAAGTTATTTAACTCCATATCCTTGAAATAATCGTCACTTTGAACCGGAATCATAACCTTTTTGAATATAGGATTCAAATTTAGACCAATAGCATAGTCTTCCAAGTATTCTTTTTCAATATTTTCTCTCTTTGAAACTAAATTTGTAACTGCCTCTGGAGAGAGAAAGTAGAATCTGCCGCTGCAATATTCGGTTTTTTGTATAATCATATCTTGTGGTAACTCTGGATGAATCTGAAAATATTGCGATAAATAAGGAATCTGCACATCTACAACTTGACCACCATAATGTGCCTTCATCTTTGTTGGTTTTCTTACAAGTTTATCTATAATCATGTCAAAAAATCCAGGGTCTTGTAAAATTTGGTCATCATCCGTTTTAAAAACATACTTGAATTTAAATGTTTTGCGAACTGCGTATAATGCAGCTACAACCTTTTTTGGTAATGAATTATAGTCGTCCAAAGTCTTTACCCATAGGATTCTCTCTTGATTATCAAATTCATATGGAGATTCTAAACTAGGATTTCCAATAACGTGATAGTATGACACGAATTCTGGCAATTCTTGCAACCAGCTGGCTTTTTGAATCAATGCCTTCTCTCTGTATTTCATGCAATTCATAATAAGCAAAACATAGTCTTGTTCTAACTTTTGAATTTCCATATTTATCTTATATTGTTTATAAAATAAATTACTTTTAACTTATTTACTCATCAGATGATATTTTTGTCCATTTTTCAGGGAATAAATCGCTCGTGTCATTTATAGAAGCAAGTTTGGGTCCAAACCAAACGTCAGGATAACAAACAATTTTATCTTCGCGTGAGTTGAAATATGCTCCCCACCAACTAAAGGTACTATTGGCAATAATATTATCACGACACAAGCTCATCATTAACATTTGAACCCAATCAAAATTGTCGTGGTCTATCATGACGAACGTGCATTCTGTGAATTTTTCTTTAAGTTGTTTTATAATTAATAAAACGTCGTCTACGTCTGACTTCTCGCAGAAATACAAGATTTTCAATTTATCGTTTTCTCTTGCATTTATAATGTGCTGAATACTATTTTTATAATATGAATATTTTATAATTGGATGGCAGTCTTGTAAATATTTGTAGTCGCCCAAGCGAAAATGCATACTAACTATATTATCATAGTTATCATTGAACATGGATTTAACTGCAGCTTTTTGCTCCTCAAGTCGGATTAATCTTGACAATGTACTCCAATGTTCTTCAAAATACTTGTGGCTTTGAAAATATCCTTTTAACGTTGAATCCTCACCTTCAGCTGGGTCTTGTATTAATTGAAATCTAAACCCAGTTTCGTTAATTACTGTCATTGTTGGACGCTGTTTCATAGTAAAGACCTTTAAAGGATTTAAAAAAGTATTCCAATAAGTGGGTCGGTTAACTAAAAAATCCTTGTATAAAAACTTAAAAGGCTGCCTGTGCTTCATTGCGTAACAAATTGTCGCAAAAATCTGAAACAGTTGATTACCCAATCCTCCCATTAATTCACAAGAGATCATTATTGATTTATATATGAATTAATGTTTATTTTTTATGTTATTTGAACACAAAAATCTTATTTTTTGTTCATTACAATGAGCGTTTTACATGAGAAAAACAAAATTATATGGCCTAGCTTATTCACTACTAAAATAAGCACCCTTCCCCATCCCAAAATCTGTTAAACGAGTAATAATTTCGTGATTCTTTTCATTCATCTCTTTAACCAAATCTTTAATTGAAATCATACCAATAAATTCCTCATTATTATCATCAATGACAAGCAAGTGACGAATGTCCTTGAACATCATCTTATTCATACACATTGTCAACGTATCACTCTTCTTTGCAATAATTGTATTTGGACCATAAGTGCATATTTCCTTTACCTTTACTGTATCACTATTCTTTCTCAATGACGCAACCTTTGTAATAAAATCGCGCTCAGAGCAAACTCCAACAACTTTATTACTGTTATCGGTAACTGCAAGACAACCAATGTTAAAAGCTGTAAAACGATTTACAGCTTCTTGCACTGAGCTATCTTCGTTAATCTTGAAATTAATCTTATAATAACAACTTTTCTTGAAAACATCAATTGCCGAAACAGGCGTTGTAATGGAAGAAAACTTGCGATGAAATGCTCTAGACAACATTATACATCTTTATTATAATTTCGTTTTAAGCGTTTTTTATAATGTTTTTTTCTGACGTCATCGTTTTTAAAAATCAGCATTAAATTCAAATACATCATTTGCCTTTGTCTTCTCTGCCAATGAGTAACTGTCGACGCGCTTCTCAAAAAAATTTGTTTTAGATTCCAATGAAATAAGTTCCATAAAGTCAAATGGATTTACAACATTATAAATCTTGTCGTATCCAAGTTGTAAACACAATCTATCTGCAACAAATTGAATGTATTTTGTCATCAATTCAGAATTCATTCCAATCAACCTGCATGGAAGAGCTTCACAAATAAATTCTGTTTCAATAACAACAGCTTCTTTAATGATTTCATGAATTCTTGCTTTTGTCATTCTTTTTTGAAGTTTGTTATATAATAGAACTGCAAACTCTGTATGAAGAGCTTCGTCACGTGAAATTAACTCGTTTGAAAATGTAAGTCCTGGCATTAATCCGCGCTTCTTCAACCAATAAATGCTGCAAAATGCACCACTAAAAAATATACCTTCTACGCAGGCAAACGCCACCAATCGTGTGGCAAAACTACTGCGATTATCATGCATCCATTTTTGTGCCCAGTCTGACTTCTTTTTAATGCATGGAAAATTATCTATTGCATGAAATAGTCTGTTTTTTTCTTCAGTATTTTTTATATAAGACTCAATGAGAAGTGAATACGTCTCTGAATGGATGTTTTCGATAGCAATTTGAAATCCGTAAAACGCTCTAGCCTCAGAAAGTTGAACATCGTTCATAAATCGTGCTGCCAAGTTCTCCAAAACAATTCCATCACTTGCTGCAAAAAACGCCAAAATCATAGAAATAAAATATCTTTCATCGTTTTCAAGAGCATCCCAATGTGCCGGATCTTTGGATAAATCAATTTCTTCGGCACGCCAAAAACAATCCACTTGTTTTTTATACATTTTCCATATGCTTTGGTCTTGAATTGGGAACATAACAAACCTGTTATCATCACGCGCGAGTAGAGGTTCTAAATTGTTCTTGGACATCCTAAATAATATATAGTGAAGATTTTATATTTTAATCGTTAAGTCTTAAAAATAATTTTTATTTTAGAATATTTTAGAAAATTAAAATCCATTTATAGTCTAAGTGAACATGCAAGTATACGAATTATCATTAGCTGATAGAGACAACTATTTGACGCAAATTGAACAACAAATAAAAGCAAAACGCAATTTGTTGATTGAAAAGAGAAAAACTTTAGAAGGGTCAATAAATCAGAATCGTTTTTTAGAAGGTGTGCGAAATGATTATCAGAAATATCACAACTATATTATTAAACAAAATCGGGAACAAATGCGAGCAATGAATATATTAAATCAATATTTGGGTGATATTATGGTAAGCGGTAAATTGACAGAAAAAGATATTCATAATACTAGGAGAGAACAAGGCGAAATATTAGAAGAAATGGATAAACTTAAGAGTGATTTAGATGAAATTATTAAACAATAATCAAAATAAATAATTTATACGCGTAATATATATAAAAATATGGCGGCTCAAGATTGTATTCCAGCAGATCAATTACAAAGATTACACGACTTTGTAGGCAGAATTGGAGAATTAAATACTAGAATTGCCGGTGAAAGAACCGCAAATGAAACTTTTAGAGATGCAATTAGAACAAAAATTCAAGCGTTAACTGCAAGAATAGCAGAAATAGCTCCAAGAATACAACAACTTACTCAAGCAGCAGAAGATGCAAGACAACGAGTAACAGATTTAACTACCGAAAGAGACCAAATCGCGAGACAACTGACTGATGCTCAAGCTGCTTTAGAAGGAGCGCAAAGGGAAAGAGATGCTGCTAATGCACAAATTGCCGATTTAACTCAACGATTGGCTGATGCTGGCGCGCAAACTCAACAATTGACGGATCAATTGCGACAAGCTCAAGATGCATTGGCTGCTGCTAATGCTAATGCTGCGCATTGTCAAGAACAGATTAACCGTCTGCTTCAAGAAATTAATGATATTGACCAGGCTATTACTGCAAACAATGGAACAATAGATGGTTTACACGATACTGCTGCTGCAACTTATGAAGAAATAAATACAGCATTAGATGACCTACAACGTCAATTAAATGATGCTGTTCCTACTGCCGGAACTGGTTCTGGCACTGGTGGTGTTGGTGGACCTGGTGGTGTTGGTGGACCTGGTGGTGCTGGTGGTGTTGGTGGTAATGATGAAGATGAAGATGATGATGAAAATGGTGGTAGTGGCAATACAGGAGGTATGCAACAACAGACTACTACTGGCGGTGCTGAAGATTTTCCATCCTCTATGGGGCAATCAATGTCAAGAAGAGAAATGAGCCAGACCGCTCAAAGAAATCTAACTCAACGACCTGCTTGGAGACCAGCTGGTCCTGTAAATGGCACTACTATTGGAAGGAGTCGTGGACGTGTACGTGGTGGAGGAAGTAAAACCAGAAGACACAAGGCTAAACGTGGAAAAAAGACAAGAAAGGGCAAAAAGGCCAAGAAGAGCCAACGTGGAGGTTACCGAGCTGTTTATAAAAATACTCGTAGACGTTCTACGCGCAAAACTATATCCAGTTCCAGTAATTAATTACCGCCAAAACATTCCAACAGTTGAAGGAAAATATCTGCATTCACATGGCCATTTTCCATGGACTTCTCTAAAATGAAGCGACATTGGACTCATGCGCTTATTAATAACATCTCTTCTTTGGTTGAGAAGACGTCGCCAAGCGCGCTGCACAACTTTAAGCCATATGGTTTTAATAATAGCAACACATTCTCCGCTAGGCAAATTTAAAACCTCAGCTAATTGCGGTTGAATATAATCATTTTTAGAGATTATTTGTCTATAATTTCTAATAATATCATGCTTTCTAGTTGGGTTTTTAACATAGTTTATATAATATGCGGAATGCAAATCAACAATGTCTCTAATATGACATTCATTATTATCATAAAACTCGTCCATTTCATAATCATCGTCATCTAACTCGCTTTCTGTTTCACGTTCGTCAAATATGCTTCTATTTCTTGAAACGTGCATGCATAAATAATGTCCCTTGACGTCGTCATAGCTATTCTTGTCGTAACCATGTATAAACTTGTTATACATTTCACAAACCACTAAATTGAATTTTCCACGAGACAATTCATTGTTGTTCATTTTAATATTTATAATTAAAAAATTAATAATAGATTCTATCAATTTTTTTATCAAAGTTTATATATATAATGAAAGTGCCAAGCTCAGTCTCCAAATTATTAGAGAATAAATACGTTTTATACATTGTTTTCTTTTTAGCAGTAACAAACGTTTTTGGTTATTTAGTTACTGGAAATTATAAAGCAATTGCTTTATTTGTTTTGATTGGATATTTAGTGTTCTGTTTCAATAAAAATATGATTGTTGTTTTATTAACTCCCCTTGTTTTAACAAGCATATTTATGTCCAGTGGTATTATCAAAGAAGGAGTAGAAAACATGATGGATAGTGAAAAAAAACCTGAAGTAGATTCTTCAAAATCAAAACAGACTTCCAAAAAGAACATTGACTCAAATAACATAAAACCACAAAAGGACAAAAACGCACCTATAAAACCCGACTCAAATAAAGAAGTAGTAATTGGTGATATGGACAAAGATATAGACATTCCAACTGAAGACGCGGTTGGAAAAACTGAAGAGCCTGCTGGGCACATCCCAGAAACTGCTGAATCAGGTATGACAACCATGTATAAGAAAGGAAATAGAATTGATTATGCTTCAACTGTGGAAGATGCATATGGTGATTTAAATAAACTATTAGGCAGTGATGGAATCAAGCGTCTAACTGATGACACTCAAAAGTTAATGGGTCAGCAAATGCAATTGGCAGAGGCAATGAAAAGTATGACTCCTCTTTTATCCCAAGCCAAAAGCTTAATGGCCGGTTTTGATATGAAACAGTTTGGTGACATTACTGCAATGGCCAAACAATTTGGTGCTGCTAAATAAACAATACAATAATTTAAATTCGTCTTGATATTAAATATAAAATTTTATTCTATATTTAATATATATGGTAAAAAAACAAAATAATACGAAAAATCGCAATACAAGAAGAAAACTTAATGGCGGATTGAAAATAAAAACTAAAGGATTAACTAGTTGGCAAGCAATTGTGAGAATGCTAAATGTTCCACACGCACGTTTAACAAAAATTGCTTACAGTTCATTAAAAGGATTTATATTTAGACTAGACGTTCCACCCATGCCAGAAAACTCAGAGTTTTATGGATTAAACAAGGCTTGCACCGATTACACAAACCCGGTATATAGTTTAATTTTTAAATTTGCAATATTTGGCGAAGATGCAACTGACATTGAATTACCTCCACTAATAATTCCAGGAGACAAGGACGATAATGGAGTTCTTTTAAAACGCAAAGGGCGTGCAAAAGAAACAGAAGACCCCGAAAGTTTTAAAAAAGAAGCCAAATTACAACAAGCAATTTACAGAAAAACTGTGCCTCCAAATGGAAAACCTATTTGCCTTGCTGTCGTAGATTTTTCAACTTTTGACCAGCCATCATCAGTTATGCTCTTAAGAAAACTTTTAACATTGGCTGCAGCAGATGATGTAGCTTCTCGTATGTTAAATTATTTGATTTCTAATGTTACACCTGGAAGACGCCTTGGTTTGTTAACTATGGAACTTGCAAATCCTGATTTTAGAGAATTAAATTTTGTTCCAGAACCAGCAAAGGACCTTGACTCTCTCTATGCTTTGGCTCAACTTATTATTCTGTTTGTTAAACTACACATATTAAACTATGATTGTCACGATAAAAACGTTTTAGCAAGTCGGGCACCCCCCGAGGCTGCTGGTGATAGAGCAGTATTAATAGATTTTGGTAGAACGTTGAATTTTAACGAAGAGGACCCATTTCCTGTACTTAGCGCGGCGGAATATTCAGACCCAGTTGAAAGAGCTCAATATATGCAAGATGATAGAACTAATGTGCAGGAACTTTATGGAAAATTCAGTGGAGGTGGTGACATGCAAACTAATTATGCCAAAATAGTTGCATCCGTTCCAGACATTACAAGCTTATATCCACGTACAATACGTGGTTCTACAAAAGACCCAATTATAAAAGAACAAATGGAAGAAGAAGTAATAAGAAAAATGAACAACATAATAAAATTTATGGCTTGCGTTGATTATGCTACTAATAATACTTATTTTGTCATGACTCATGGAGGACCGCAAATGATTGATCTTTTAAGTTTTTTATATGGACCCGGGTTCAGTGTTAACTGGGGGTCACCCGTTGATGGATATATTACCCAACCTCCTAGACCACCAGATTTTGAACTTACACCCCCGGTTAGAGCCAAGTATAGTCAAATATTAGATATTATAATGTATCTTACAAGTTCGTCAGGTGCATTTAATCGTGTAAGTGAGACAGCGATGACGTCAGGTGTTCTTGGAGAACGTTTATTTAAAATTGATGATGGTGAATCATACGATAGAAGCGGCGTCCCATTAGCAGGAGGTAAGCGTAAAACTAGAAGAATTAGAAAAACTAGAAAAAATACTACAAAGAAGAGTAGAAGAAGGCATTAAATAAGCGGTTTATATATTGTATTTGATTGTAATATAATATATACTTATATCAATGAGTAAAAAGTGTCCACCAGGAGTTATATGTCTAGAAAATGCAACCATGTTATTTTTAGTAATAATAATCGCGGTTGTATTTTACTTTGTTTTTAGAAGTTTAAACAATGACAATAATAGACACGATGATTATAAACCTAGTGAAAAAATAATAATTAAACAAGAGCAAAACTCTCCTTCAGGAGGATTCGGTTTTTTCACTCGTCCAAATTATGGTTACACAAATTTACCAGGCGATGTCCTTTTGAATCCGTATGTTCCACCATTAAGAGATGAGAGATATTTAGTGCCAAATATTACCTATACTCCTCCAGGAACAGTTCCTATTAACGTTTCCACAAACATTGGTGCGGTTGATACCACTTATCGTCAAATGGGAATTTTAACGCCGCTAAACGGCTCTGGAAAAATTTTGCCATTAATGGGCCGCCCATTATTTGTAAGTCGCTATAAATGGCAATATTACACAATGAGTGACCAGAACAATAGTGTCAAGTTGCCAATTGTTAGAAGCGGGCGCAGCTGCACAAATGAATATGGATGCGATGAATTATATAATGGTGACACTGTTTATGTAGAGGGTTACAACCAGGCGTTTAAAATAACTAAATACGACAATGACGTTATAAAATACATTCCTTTTATTTAATGCAACACGTAAATAAAAATGCAAATAATTGAGTTTATAATAAAATAAATATTTTTATATCTAACTTGTAATAAAAATATTTTTTATGACTCTGCTAAGGTTTCATTAGCATTTGCTACTGAATTAAAAGAATCTCTATTTAATCCCGATTCAGTTTCATTTCCAAATGATGAAGACTGTTGTTTTAATTTCTTTGCAATCTTTGTTGATATGTAATCAAGCAAATTCTCAAGTGATTCTACTACGATAGGCGGTGTGTTTTCCACTGGAGTAGCATCAACAGAAACTGGCTCAGCATCAAATTTAGGAGACTCTTCAGAACTAACATTATCATCGGAGCCAACGGCATTATCTAAACTGTTTGTCTCTATTTCAGATTCTGAAGACCCTTCTTCTGAAATTGGGGGAGGTAATTCTTGGTCGCTTCCCGAACCTTCTATTGTGTCAGATGATATTGGTTCTTCACTTGTTGTTGAGTCTACTAAAGGTTCTTCCAAGTTTTGCTCACCATCTTCTTCTAATGTGGGGTTTACTTCTTCTCCAATTGTTGGTCCTTCTTCTAATGTAGGTTTTACTTCTTCCAAGTTTTGCTGTCCTTCCTCTTCTAATGTAGGTTTTACTTCTTCCAAGTTTTGCTGTCCTTCCTCTTCTAATATGGGGTTTACTTCTTCCAAGTTTTGCTGTCCTTCTTCTAATGTGGGTTCTTGTTCTTCCAACGTGGTTTGAGCTGCTTGTTCTGAAGAAGGTGTTAAAGAAGTTTGTGTTATAGGGTAAGTTTGTGTTGTTTCTACTTCATTAGTCACAGGTTTAGCTTCTATTGGTTCAGTTTGACCACCTTTATATTTCTTAAGACTAGCATTATGAAGATTTACATGCTTCCTCTTTCTAAATGTTTTTGACTTGCGAGTTTTGCCTACCTTTTTGAATCGCTTTAAACTTTGCTTTTTCTTATTTTGAATCTTTGATAATTTTCCTTTTGTTAATTTCATTGCCTTATATAAATAAAATAATATTTTTATTTGTTTAGTTATATTAATGAGCACCCAAACTAATCAAAAAACAACACCCATGAATATTTCTCCACAAAATGTAGCAGGGACTTGTAACTATAAATGCGCTTTGTCATTTGATTACCCTGTTAGCAGCTGCACTGCAACAAACAGTGGAAACTATTTGACGTTATCTTATACAAACTCTACATCTCCAGTAACTTTTAATAAAATTAAATATAACCTAGCTGAAAGCTTTATATACAGCCCTTCATTACATTCCTTTAATAATATGCAAGCAGATGCCGAAATATGTATTGCGCATACTCCAACTGAGGGTGGAAATCAGCTTTATATTTGCATTCCAATATCAACAAATGGAACTTCTAATAACGCATCAAATATTTTAAGCGAGATTATTCAAGCCGTTTCAAATGGCGCACCATCTCAAGGTGGAAGTGTTACCCAAGGAATTAATGATTTTACTTTAAACGATTTCATTGCTATGAAAGAATTTTATAGTTATTCAGCTAGTGGAGTAGATTTTGTTGCTTTTGGCGCGCAAAATGCAATTTTTATATCTCAAGATAATTTGAATGCTTTGCAAAAGTTGATTAAACCTTTTAGTGGTGTTGCGTTCCCAAGCGGACCTAGTTTGTTTTTGAATACAGATGGTCCAACCAAAGGTCCTGGTGTAACAAGTGATAACATTTATATTGACTGTCAGCCTACAAACGCATCCGAGGAGGAAACCAATGAAGTTGTTAATTTAAAGGCTAATACAAGTTATGACGTTGGAACCAGTTTTACAGACATTCTCTCTAATCCAATTGTTTTAATGATTTTATTTGCTTTTGTGTTTGTCATTATAATAATGTTAATCCACAAAGGTCTAGTAGTTTTAACTGGTGGAAGCACTGAACCTTCTGCTTAAAATAATTTTACGAATAATTTGTTGTAAAATTATTTAATGTTTTTAATGTGCAATTTAGATAACACCTGCGTAGTCAATTGGAGCGGCATCATAAGTGTCATCTAAAACAGGGGAAAAGGTTGCGTCATAAGGACCACAATCGCTAGTTTCTCTAATAGGAGCCATCTTTTTGACAACTTCTTGTTCTAAAGTGTAAGGGAATTGATTCATGGCGCTTAATTCAGTCTCCTTCTTAACTTCAGTGGGAACATAATGGTCAAGCGCATATGTTCCCGTTGTCATAGAAGAACGTCTAATTAACTCAAAAGCAACAAGGAATCCAAGAACACCTAAAATAGGATTGGTAAATGAAAACAAAACAAGAGCAATAACAACGACAATGACTTTGCCAAAAACTGTGTCAAGAACTCCTGCGACAGAGTCAGGCATTTTGTAACCCATGATTAAATAAATAATAAACAATATACACAAGATTACTTGCCCCATATTTTCCTTTTTAAATAGGTCTGAAAAACTATCCATATATATCATAATTGTAGATTTTATTCTTCTAGTTATCTTTAAAAACATTAAAAAAATCATATAAAAATTGAGTAACAATAAATATAATAAATAATGAATAACCCAAATATGCTAAACACTTATCTCGGTCAAAAAGGCTATACTTTATTTAAAAAGGAATTGTCTCCGAAACAACATAAGTTTATTCAAACTGAATTAACTGCTAAACCATATACTCCTGGCACTCCTAGTGCAAATACTCAATCTACTACATTTCCTGTATATCGTGAATCCAGTAAAAAATATTATATGCCTAGGTATTTTGGTCAGGCTCATTTTGGACCAGCTAAAGAGTGTCGCATTCCAGAAGGTGTTGACATTGATATTAAGTTTGCAGGCGAATTGCGTGATAATCAAAAGCCTGTCGTAAAAACATATTTGGACCAAGTTCAAAAGAACGGTAATACTGGTGGTGGTCTTTTAGAGCTTCCATGTGCTTACGGAAAAACAACCATATCACTGCATATATGCTCACAACTTAAGAAGAAAACTTTAATAATTGTTCACAAGGAATTTCTTTTGAATCAGTGGGTAGAACGCATTCAACAGTTTCTTCCTGGGGCGCGCGTCGGCAGGATACAAGGTCAGATTGTTGATATTGAAGATAAAGATATTGTTATTGGAATGTTGCAATCGCTTTCCATGAAAGATTATCACGAATCCACGTTTCAAAGTTTTGGTCTAACTATTATTGATGAAGTGCATCACATTTCCAGCGAAGTATTCTCGTGCGCTCTTTTCAAGATAGTGACAAAATATACACTCGGATTATCAGCTACCATGAATCGCAAAGATGGAACTACCAAAGTATTCAAAATGTTTTTAGGCGAAGTTGTATTTAAAGGAAAGCGCGACGAGGAACACGATGTTGTTGTGAGAGCCATTGAATACGTTAGCAATGACCCAGAATTCAAGAAAGTGGCAACTGATTTCAGAGGAAATGTCCAATACAGCACAATGATTTCTAAGCTGTGTGTATTTAATCATAGGAGCGAGTTCATATTGCGCATCATTGGCGACATGTTGAAGGAAAATCCGGCGCAGCAAATTATGATTCTAGCTCACAATCGCAATTTGCTTACCTACTTTCATGATGCAATTAAAACGCGAAATGTTGCAACGGTTGGATACTATGTGGGTGGAATGAAAGAGGCTGCGCTCAAAGAAAGCGAATCAAAGAAAGTTATTGTCGCGTCATATGCTATGGCGGCAGAGGGGCTTGACATAAAGTCCCTTACCACACTCATCATGGCAACGCCTAAAACAGATATTGAACAATCCGTTGGAAGAATTCTGAGAGAAAAACACGGCAGCCCGGTTGTGGTTGACATTATTGATGAACACGACCCTTTTAAGAATCAGTGGAACAAACGGAAAGCATTTTATAAAAAACAGAATTATAAAATTATTCAGACGTCTATTACAGAGTATGACCCCGATATTAGGTTTTGGAAGCACATATCGTCAAATAAAAAGGAAAAAGAAAAACCTTGTCCAAAATCAGACGAAGCGCTTTTAGAAACTTGTTTTATCAAGTTGCCAAAAAAATAAATTAATCAAATTCTAATAAATTGTTTACCGATAAAGCTTTATCATTTTTATTTAATTGTTGAGTTAAATAGTCAATTGTCATATTTTTTGAACTTATTTCCTTTTCTAATTTTGCAATTATTAACCTTTGATTTTGGAGTGTTTCTGACAATTTTATATTTTCAATGTAATAATTTGCTTTATTCAAATTTAAACTATTAAGCCATTTTTGATGTGTTTTTGTTTTTATGTGCATTGAAAATGTTGTATAAGTTTCGTAAATTTTGTCTTTTCTTGAACCACATGAACATAATAATCCTTTTTTAATTATATTGAATGATGGTATTTTGTCAATATAATTTCCCATTTCATCTATACTAGGTGAATAAATGTCAGGTTCTGTTACCAAATCCATTTTACTAGTATAACAAAACGTATTTATATATATTTGCAATTTATATTTTGGCTCAACCTTTCCCAAAGGTTGATTTACATCTGGAATCCCTTATTGGTGTAATGGTTGTAGTTATCCACGCAGTTGTTCGTTGGTTGATAAGGAACAGGGTTAGCTAAAGCACTCTCATTGGCGGAAAGGTAGCCACCAGTTGAGTAACTTGGAGTGTATGCAACGTTGCTCATGTATTGAGAATATCCTCCACGCTGTCTCTTTGTTCCTCTGTGTCTGCGACTTACGTTCTTCTTTGACTTCTTAGCGTGACGTCTTTTGCTTTTGCCCATGCGAAGAATTGATGATAATTTTCTTTTAATTGACCCTAAAGTCATCTTTCTGCTTTTTCCGCCCTTCATCTTCTTATACTTATTAGCAATATTTTTTATTTTTCTACGCAAGGAATGCGTTCTGCTTCTTGCGCCGCCTTTTAACGCACTCGCTGCAGCGGCTTGTGCATTATTTGAAACGCCGCTTAATCCCCACTGACGATTTGTCTCATTGGAACCAAACCCTCTAGGATCGTTTGAATTGGTAACATTTACGTATTTTGGGTCAACATTCGCCAATGGAGCAGGAACGTTTTTGAATGGAAAGGGTGACCACGCCGATTTCATAGACATTGATGCCATATTAATATAATATATAATGATATATTATTTTTATTTGTTATTTTCTTTCATAATATGATAGTTCTTTCTTCGTGATAATCTTATCACCCTTTTGTGCTAGCCTTAACGGTACCCATTTTTTAAACTTATTGTTCCACGTGCAAACCATATTATAAGACTTTTCTAAGAACACGAATTTATCTGGTCTATCGTCTTCAAATTCTGCTTCATCGTCGCTTTCTTCCAATGAATCCAAATTAGCATTCTCCTTGATTTTTCTGAATAATCGGTTCATCATAACACTTGTTTTATAATCTGGGATATATGCAACGTCAAAAATATTTTCAGTTGAATTATTGTCATAGTAATGCAAATGATAAATGTCATTTTGAATATCTGGTTTAATTTTGAAAACTATTTCTCTCTTCAAATAATTTCTGTAAGGCGGTTTTGAACAAATATTTTCAACATGTGTATCAGAGATAGGGTATGATAGGTTGTTGATTTTTGCATCATTGTCACTCCTAAATTGAATATGTTTGGTTTTATATGGCAAAACAGCAACTGTTCTTAGAATTTCATCGCACGAATTTGAAATAATAGGCAATCCAAAAATAATAGTGTTTTCAAAATAAGACAATTGCTTTATTTCTGACGTAAAAATGGTTTTAAAAATTGCTAGCTTTTCTTTGAATATATTTTTTGCAACGTTGGTTCCCTTATAATAATAAATGTCTTCTGTTGCAAAATATCTTTTATTCTTACAACTAAAAAAGGTGCCATAAAATATGGTTCCATAAGAGAGTTCTTGTTGAAAACACGCGCTAACAATATTTATTCTACTTATCCTTTTATTTTCACTGATTTCAAGTAAAACGCATACATTTTGTGTTTTAAAAATAGTGAACCAGGCAAAACACTTTTGCCCCTCGGGAATTGTAAGAACGTAATTTGAATTATAAACCTTCTTATGCACAATTGTTTCATAAGAAAGTTCTATATTTGGAAAACTTTTAAGCAGAAAATTTTGCTCTGTTTCCGATAATTTCATTCAATAGAAATATTGATATGTTACCTTTATATTCGTTTACTAATGTTTTGGTATTTTTGGTATTTTATAAAATATTAGTAACTTGAAAAATTAGGCGATGAATATGAAACTGAATCTAGAGTTGCTATATTTGTAGTTCCTACATCACTAGACATTGCTTTGCTTTTTAAAAAACTTTTCAATTCATCCTTCATAGATTTAACGTCGTGAAGAGGTGTCGGAACTAATCCATCGTTGCTTGGTAACAAATTATCTGTATAGTCTCTTGAAGAAATAGTATTATAAATATTTTCATACTTTTGCGCTGGTGCGTTAACTAAATCTTTTACTTTTGGAACAGTTAATGTACTTTTAAAAAAAAGTATTAGATGATGAACAAGAAATATTAAAATAATAGAAATAACAGTAATTTGTAATGTCCAAAATAGCATATAATAATATGATATTACTTTAACATAGATAAAAACACATTAAGTTCTTTTTTAACCAAAACATTATCAAAACTTTCGTTTGCTAAAAAATAAAAATTAGTTGGCAAAAACCCAAAATACTTATCTTTTGATTTATCAACCTCCAAACAATTGTCATATATTCCTTCAACGACAAATCTTAAAAAAGATTTCTTACCCAAGTTTTCCTCTCCATAATAGAATTTTACTACATCAATTATTATATGGTCATATGGAACGTGAGAGAATACAAATTCCTTTTCAAAATAACTATTATCAAACAATAGTGTAAAACCTTCAAATTCACACTCAATAATCTTCTTGTCAACGGGTTTCAATCTAAATAATTTATTATCTTCAATTGTAAACAATCCTTCAGGTGAAACCATTTCAACTGTAATTTCCTTATTCCTAAAATACTCATCCAATTTTGATAACTTTTTCCTTAATGAAATGGTATCAAAGTCTTTAATATATATTTTAGTAGTCATTAAGACTTTTATATTTATATGCGAAACTATTTAAACCTATTCACAATGATTTATTATACTTGGACATGGCCCAAAATATCTCCGTAATTATCGTTGATAAATCTGCTTCTTTGAAATCTCTCACAATTAAAGAATACAAAGAAGATGAATTATATAAGAAGTGTGGATTCAAGAAGTCTGATGGTTTTGTAAAACAGACTGAATGGGGTGTTAAAATGGATGGCAAGAAATACGTTGTTGCTGTATTTGCTAAGGCTGAAGGCAAGGCAAATTCTGAAAATAAATATGATTTCCCCCCACCAGTAGACACTGTATTATTCTTTGGAAGTTGTGCGCTTGTATGCAGTGTTAAGAAGGATGAAAATAATTGGGAACTAACTTCGCTCTCATTGGAGCTCTGGGAAAAGATGTATGAGAAGTTGTTTGGAGGATTTGAGGATTTGGCTGCAACATGTGAGCAAGATGAGGAAGAAGAGGATGAACTTGATAGTATTCCTGCTTCTAAGAAGACTAAACATGGATATTTAAAGGATGGCTTTGTTGTTGATAGTGATAGCAGTGATGATAAAGAAGAGGAATATGGAAGTGATGATGATGAAGATGATGAAGAGGACGAAGAAGAACAGGAAGGTCAGGAAGAGAACTTGGAACTTGAGGATATTGGTTCGGAACTTAGTGAAGAAGAATACGATTCAAGTAGTGAAGAAGATGAAGCATAAACTGTCTTTGTAAAAGAATAAATGTTTACAGAAAAATAATATAAAGAACTATGTCATTCCTTTGGTAACACCTTTAAGCAAAGCGACTGTCGCCCAAAGGGCTTAAAGGTGGTAAAAATAAAAATTGATTAAGATATAAACATAATAATTGTATATATCTTATAACATGCGCAAGATTGATAATCCTGAATATTTTAGAAATAATATTCGCGGCAAACTTCAAGAACTTCTTGAAAGCGAAAAGAAGGCCATCAATTTGGAAAAAGGAATTTACAATTATGCGTTGAAGGAGGCCAATAATCGCAAAGTTGTAAAGAAGTGGGACAACCCATATTACGTGCAAATTTATTTGGACCGGTTGCGAACAATCTATATTAACTTAGGAAAGCAGGCTCTTCTAACGTCGGTAAAGGATGGAACCGTTACTGTAAAAAATCTTGCATTTATGACGCATCAAGAAATGCAACCAGAGAAGTGGGACGCGCTTATTAAAGCTAAGATTAAGAAGGACAAATCCAAGTATGACACGCAACAGGAGGCAATGACGGACACATTCAAATGTCGCAAGTGTCATTCAAATAAGTGCTCATATTATCAGATGCAGACAAGGTCAGCAGATGAGCCAATGACAACATTTGTAACTTGTATTGAATGCGCCAATAGATGGAAGTGTTAAAACAAGAAACAATAAATAAGAAAATCAAAGAAATAAAACAATATAAAAATAAACTGTTTTTATAATATATAATGAATATTGTGAAAACCTTATATTTTTTGTTTGCTACTGTATCAGCGTTTGGTCCTGTAACAGTTCCAGAATTAGATGTTGAGAAATATACTGGTCGTTGGTATCAGGTTTTGGGTGCACCTACTAATGAAATCTTTCAAGGATACGGAACTTGTTTAACAGCCGACTATGGTATATTGTCAAATGGAAGCGTCAGTGTGTTAAATTCTCAACTAGATAAGAATGTAAATTTAGAACAGATTTCAGGATACGCTTATTATAAGAATGCAAGTGAACCTGGAAAACTTACTGTATATTTACAAGGAACACCATTTGATGGTCCATATTGGGTTGTGAAGTTGGGTGAGGAAAAAAACGATCAGTATCAATACAGCATAATTACTGTTCCCTCTAAAATTTCTTTATGGGTTATTGCAAGAAACGTTGAAGAATTTTATGATGAATATGCAAATTCGGTTAAAAGTTACTTGGACGCCAATAAATATCACTATGAAAAGATTGTCCAAGACGATAATTGTAAATATGCTCCGGAAAGTTAGACCACTAAAAGTTTTTAATTTTATTTTTTTTATTTAAAAAAAAATGAAATCATTTTATTTAATTGTTCAGTAACTACAAATCAAGATATAAAATGGAATTATCCTGTGAATCATGTGCATCTACATCTACATCTACATCTACATCTACATCTACAAATATGACATTGGGAAAGCGCGAAATCCGTGCGCCGGCTATACAACGTTTGGGATTTAACATATTTAAGTTTATAAATAATGGCAATAATAAAAATATAAAAGAAGCTGTTGAAAAAGAAAATATTGATTTTCATGCAATTGTTTTCCCAGAATCATATGGGATTTTATCAGAATTTCCAACATATGACGTTGACCGACTGTCAAATACAATTTTAAAACTAATTCAGTGTTATTCATTGGCTCCTGAAATACATACAAAAATAGCAATGTTATTTGCTATACAAAAGATTGGAAGTATATTTATTTCATCTGAACTAGAGGCAATGAATAAAATGCACTCAATGAATATAAGAGCGACAGAAGTACTTGAATTAAGTCAGTTTCTTTTACAAATGAGTGAAAAAATTAAAGACAAAAAAGTTCACGCAAATGTAAAATTTATTAATGTTCAATTTCACGATTTTCACAGAGACAGCAAGTTTATATCTTTTGAGGTGTTTGAATCTAATTCTTGAACATTCTTATTTCACATTCATTTTTAACAGGAAAAAATTGAAACACTTTTATCAATTGCTGGACAATCAACATCACAAACCAAGACACTATGCCAGACTTCTCCAAACTTCCGATGGATATTGTCTATAATATTTTAACATATTCAAATCATGTTAAAGAGAGAAATGGCAAACTAATATTTCAAATACCAAAGAACGACCCTCGTATAAATATGTTAGTAGAAAAGTATAGACGAGATAAATTAATGGATTTCCCTTATGATACCTCAAGATTCGTCGTTAGATTCTTGAACGATAACCACTATATTAGGTCTGGATACGCAACCATAAGAGGAATATCTCCCAATGAACCTCGGTTTCGCCCATGTATTCGTATCACAGTAGTAAAGTTTGACCGCTTTAAGAATGGCAAGATAAAGGAAAAAAGTAAAGTTGAGAAATATTCACATCTGATTATGGATACGTATTAGAACAATGAAAAGTAATAAAAATCAATAAATATTATGAAAGGTATAAAAAATAAAAAATTTTATTTTTTCTCAATAACAACTTCCTTTGCAATATTTCTTATTATTTTTTCGCGCTTTTTATTATCGTCCTCCAATGTGGAACCGCCCATAGCTTCTAATAAGATGTTCTGATATTCCATATGTTTCTTAGTTTCACTATCTTCTGCTGTGGGGTTTTCTTCTCTCCATTTAGGGAGTTGTTTAATGTTTTTGTGTTCAACTTCTTTTATAGCGCGCTTAATTTTCACATTTTCTCCATTTTCCTTTTCCCATGAATCCTTATCTTTAATATACAATGTTTCTCTCTTCAAATCACTGCAATGAATTGGTCTTTTGCATACGTCAAGCTCCTTCAAGTTCCGCAAGAAGATTTTGCTCATTCCCTTAACGTATCCAACTCTACCAATCATATCCAAATCCGACAATTGCAGTTTAATTTGGTCCACAAAGTCTTTTAGATTGAGAGCGTCCTTACATTGTTCATTCAAAAACAACTGCAAATTAAATTGGTTATTATTAGTTGTGTTATTGTTAATGGTCTTTCCTTCCTTTGCAATTTCCATTATTTTTTTATTTTGGTCTAAAATCAAGTCTTTGAATTCCTGATTTTGTTTTATTAATTCCATATTTTGGTTTAATAATATTGCGACAATATCATTTGATGGTGTTGGCACGTAAGTTTCTTGTAAATTTGATTCGCTTGCAGTAATTAAATTTTCTGGACAAACCTTCTTATGCTTATAATAACTAGAATCGTGCTTATATTCCTTACCACAATTGCAAAGGAACTTTTTTTGAACTTTTTTACTAGCCAAAACATAGCATTTACTAGCATTTTGGTGTTTTGGTGTCAATATGTGTCTTTCATATTGGCTTTTACGACATGTATTATAGTCACATTTTTTACAATAAAAATTTACGGAACTTTTTGGAACTTCTGAACTAGCCAAACTAGCCATATATAGGCTAGTGAAAAAAGTTCCTAAAGCTTTTTCATAAAAATACTTAAATTTTAGCATCACAATTTTTTTTGGGTTTAAAAACTTTTTTATACCATAATGCTCAGAATGGCGAATTTTTGACCCTTTTTTCATAAAGTATTTCCGTTTTTGAAAAATGGACATTTATTTTTGTCCATTTTTGAATTTTGGAAACACTTTTGACCCTTTTTTATTCGAAATTTCCGCCAGGTTCTTTAAATTCACTTTTCGGAAATATATATTATTTTTTCTCAATAACAACTTCCTTTGCAATATTTCTTATTATTTTTTCTCTCTTTTTATCATCATCCTCTAATGTGGAACCGCCCATAGCTTCTAATAAGATGTTCTGATATTCCATATGTTTCTTAGTTTCACTATCTTCTGCTGTGGGGTTTTCTTCTCTCCATTTAGGGAGTTGTTTAATGTTTTTGTGTTCAACTTCTTTTATAGCACGTGTAATCTTGATATTTTCACCGTTCTCTTTTTCCCAAGAATCCTTATCTTTAATATACAATGTTTCTCTCTTCAAATCACTGCAATGAATGGGTCTTTTGAAGACATCAAGTGCTTTTAAGTTCCGCAAGAAGATCTTGCTCATCCCCTCTACGTAGCCAACTCTGCCAATCATATCCAAATCTGACAACTGTAGCTTTATCTGTTCAACAAAGTCGCCAATATTGAGCGCATCTTTGCATTGTTCATTCAAGAAGAATTGTAAATTAAAATTATTTGTGTTATTGTTATTAGTTGTATTATTAGAGTTGTTCATATTGCCTCCAATTTTGCCTGCAATTTCAAACATATTTTTGTTTTGTTCCGCCAATAAGTTTTTGAACTCTTGATTTTGTTTAATGAGTTCCATATTTTGGTTTAATAATTTCATAAACATATCTGTAGTTGGTGCAACGGTTTCTTCTTCGGTTGATTCATTTTTTACGGATTCGCTGCATTTTTTCTTATGTCTCCATAATCCTGATGAGTCCTTGTAGCTCTTTCCACACTCACAAGCATAAGATGATGTTGGGTTTTTTTGGGTAAAATCCATTGAAAAACCTTGACAAATATTGCCGATGTGTTTTTTCGTGTTAAGATGTCTTGTGTAATCTTTTTTATTATACGTATTAAAGTGACACTTTTCGCATAAAAAAATCAGGGGTTTATTTGGGGAGATTTCATTGACAAACATTGCTTAATATAGCAATAGAAAAAACCCCTAAGTTTTTTTCGCCAAAAATACTAAAAAATTATCGTAACAAAATTTAAATGATTTTTTTGGTGGGCCAGACCATAATGCTCAGAATGGCGAATTTTTGACCCTTTTTTCATAAAGTATTTCCGTTTTTGAAAATTGGACATTTATTTTTGTCCATTTTTGAATTTTGGAAACACTTTTGCCCCTTTTTTATTCGAAATTTCCGCCAGGGTCTTTAAGTTCACTTTTTGAAATATATATTATTTTCTGGACTATTTAAAGACCTTCTGTGTTTCAAAACCAAGACACATAAACGTTGATACTTTCCTTATTAGAACCAAATATCAACCAACTTTCTAACTTTTAGAATCCAATCCAAGAGAGAAAAAGTTATCTATTATACCAATTTAAATGATTGACATAATAATATGCATAAAATGGACTTGAAACCTGGAGATAAAATATATAAGATTTTTAAGGGTGTAGTTGATAAATCAAAAGCATTTGAAATAGAAAGCATAACCCAAGAAAAAGACGGCAATTGGCACGATGGTTTTATCACATCTTGGAATGCTTCATTGGTGGGAGAAGAACGCCTTTATATGACAGCATTTAAGATATGGGGAACTTCTTATTCTGAAATTTATGCTGAAAAAGTAGAAACCGACCTAAAAGAGACGGAATGAAGAATTCAGTCGCAAAAAAAAAATTATAAAAGGCAATACTACCAAGAAATGGCCATAACGTTTAAAGTTTATCACAATTTTATTAAACAGTGAGAGAAAAAATAACTTTCTCTCTAACATTGCAACCTTTGAACGCCTTTTCAATTCGTTTTCATCTTTCTTATAAATAAATTCTAATAACTTATTGTCAGGAAAACACTTATCCACTTTTCTCAAAAACATTGCATAGCGATTTGTTTCCGTAGAAGTCGTAATAAACTTCATGTCTACAGTATTTCCTTCTTTAAAAACATGAGGACTTGTAGCACTTGTCATTCTAGACCAATCAGTTGCATGCGTAACACAAGATTTAACATTTTGAAGTTCATTAAAAGTGTGTAACATTATTGCAAATACACTTTCATTTGCGACACTTCCGCTGCATATTGTTTTGAAAATATGAGCATTAACGTTTGAATATGCAATACTTTTCTTTGCATCTTCTCTCTTCATTACAAACCAGGGATCATTTGCCAAATGAAATTCTTCCTTTAATAATTGCAGGTTTGCTCGTTTACAGAACTTTGTATTCCACCATGCATTTCTCCAGCTCATAATAGTTTTTGAATAATTCTCAAGAAATAATTCACGGAATTTTAAAGGAGACATAATTGGAACACATGAATCAGTTAGAAAGCAAAACCATTGATTCTGTTCGTCGTGATTTATTGCAAAAGACATTAATGCTAAATATGCCGGAACAACGTGCATATAATCTGTTTCAACAATACATTTTGGATGTAATGCGTGTTTTTTAATCCATTCTGATTTAATTTGTGAATAATTTTTATAGTGAAAATATACGTTAATAATATCCTTATTTGGTTCTATCCAATCAATCCAAATTTGTTCTTTGTTTACAATATGTGCGTAACTAATTATAAAACATAATGCAACTTTCATTAAATATATTATTATTTGTAAATATTTGATTTAAAAATAATAAACGATTATTGCTTAAGGTTTTATAATATACACAGCGTCAATATACAATGCTAATAACATTGGAAATTGCCATGCATCAAAAAGTCTTCTTTTCTCATAGTCTTTATAAAATACGGAACGTAAAAAAATATAAAAACTTAAAATAAGCGTTACTAAGAGTGATAATTTAAAAACTAACGAAAATGTGTCAAGTTTCATTTATTAAAGTATACAAATATTATTTTATTAACTTTTATGAAAATTTATAGTGGGTAGTTTTGGATGATATTATCTTAGAATTCTTTTGAGGACATATTTAACTATTTGTTAATTTTTGAAAATAACAAAAAAAAATATAACAAATAATATTAAATGTTAATCAAGTTAATATATATTATAACAATGTTAATTTTATTTTTAAATAAAATGTTTTCAACAAAGCTAATCGGAAGACATATAATTTTACCAAAATTAATTAATTCATTTTCAATAAACGATGATTGTATAAATATAAATTCAAATGAAAATAAATGGTTGTGCAAAGAGCATACTTTGTATTTAAAAGACGAAAAGTATATTAATGATAAGAAGCTAATTTCTATTTCACCTGGAGGATTCAAAGGTTTTTATATGCTAGGAACTAGTGCATTTATTAAGGAGAATTTTAACTTAGACAATTATATATTTTCAGGAGCGTCTGCGGGTGCATGGAATTCATTATTTATGACGTTTAAACACGACCCTCTAGAATTAGTTATTAAAATATTGGATGATAAATTGAATAATGCAATTTCAATTAATGAATTGGAATATATTATTAAATACAAATTGTTAAATAATTATTCTGAAGATGATTTTGACTTGAAAAAATTGTTTATTGGAGTAACAAATTTTGAAAACATGAAAATAAAGACTCTTATATTTTCGGATTTTAATACTTTGGAAGATGCGTTAAATTGCTGTATTGCTAGTTCTCATATTCCTTATATAACAGGTAAAACCTTTTTGAATAAATATCAGAATATGAACACGTTTGATGGAGGGTTTAGCAAGTATCCATATTTGAATGTAATTAAACCAACATTACATATAACTCCGGAAATGTGGAAAGATGATAATCAAGAAAATATTCAAAAAACATATGTAGAAAAGTTATTGAGACTTCGTTCAAATATTTCTGATTACACAACTCTTTTTTCTAGATCAAAATACAATTTTAACGATTTATTTGAAAATGGATATAATGATGCAAAAAAAAATAAACTATTTTTAGATAATAAAATAATTTGAAAAAATTCTATATTTTAATTATTGTATCTTTTATATAGTTATCATAGTATCCAACATTGTTATTGGTTTTTATAAAATCAAATAAATTAGAAAATGATAACTCATATAATAAAGAAACACAATCTCTAACATTTATACTCATATAAAATTTTTCATCTTTTATGTATAAACTTATAGGATCTTGTATTATATGCGGTGTTTTATCCACTAAAATATTATTAAACGTATCCATCTGCTTTTTGTATCCAGGATAAACCCAAAAAGCGTTTAATTTATCTTTTATTTTGTAAATATACATTACTGGTTTTGAGACATAAACTAATTCCCATGTATTTGTATTTAATAAAATAATATGGGTATAATGTTCAAAACTCTCTTTTAAAATTCTTGAATGACACCCGCCTATATAGTATTCGTCTTTATAATGAATTAAGTTACTACCACCTCTTAAATATGTAGTTGATGTATTAATTGGCAAAATACAATTGTTTTGTTTGAAAACAACTGTGCATATACCATTCGGATTAAAATCATAATGAAGTATTACTAGAGGGTCGTAATTATAAACAAAGTATAATTTATTGTCTTTTACAAATGGAGCCCAATTTTTTTCAATGTCGTTTTTATTCATATTTTCTACTTGCAAAAAAACAGGGTTCCATTTATCAAATGAAGATATACCAATGCATCTTTTTTGGTTCATATAAGGTGAAATGCAAATGAACACAACATAAACGTTTTCATTTAATGTGAATATTCTGGGGTCCTCGCCTTCTATATCAAAAGCACATTCAGTATGTTTGTTATCACATGTTCTTTTAAAATACAATCCATTTTTCCCATTTTTATTTATTCTTTCGCATGTATAAAAAATTCCATTCAAATAACACTGAGCTTTAAACATGGAATAGTTTGCATCATCATAATCACCAGTTATATTCTCAATAAATTTGGCGTGAATGTCTTGACTATAATTATTTAAAAATGATTCAATATTGTATTGTTCTTTAACAATTTCAGTGTTATTTTTAATAGACATTATTTCTAAATTGCTATATTTTGTACCTTCATATATTTCAAATGCGTTAAAGATTCCCAACGCTCTTTCTGTGTAACCTCCAATGCTTCCAAAATGCGTTTCATATGGTGGTTGATTTGACCATGGATAAATATCTTCTACTAATACTTCTAACCATTTACATAATTTTTCATAAATTTTAATAGGATAAATATTTGTTTGCCATAGAGTTAATGGCAAATTCTCCAAAGAATTTATTGAATAATCTTTACTGAAGTGTTTGTTATAACTGTTAATCAAAAAATTCAAATTCCTGTATTGTGGAAACATAAAATGATTCCATTTATTATTTTCAACAATTTTTCTTCCGGAGTTTAATAGATAAATGGTGTCTTTTTCAAGGTAATTTAAATTAGTATTAACTTTCATGTCATATTGATAAAATCCAATCATTTCCTTATCTTTATATAAGTTGTTCCAATAAACATGTAAATATGCAGAGGTTTCCATATAACCCCTTTTTTGTAAGAAAGGATTGTATTTTTCTAATTCGTATTCCAAAATTATGTTGTCTCTGTCTTTGTGTTTTTCATATATTTCATTAACACCAAAATAAAAAATATTGCTATCTGGTTTAGTTTCATGAAAACTTTTATGATATACACAAAACAATATAACTTTGTGTTCTTCCATATTTATTTATTAAATATAAATATTTAAACTATAATCTTTATATTTTGTCTAGAAGGACACTATTTCCAAATCTTTCAGATTCCAGTATTCGCATCCACCTCCAGGCAAAGGACGTCTAATAATAAATGGAATACGCTTTTGATAAAGCTCTAGTTCTGCAATTAAATACCCATCAATAACATTTTCAGGAACCTTAACAAACGCCTTAGCACCAGAATTTATTTGTTTAGCTCTCTGACCAATAATGCGTGTTCGCTCATATTTTGTCATAAATGGAATGGTTTTATGCAATTCATCAACGATGTTGTTATTTTTATCACGAACAACAAATGTTAGTGCGTTAATCTCGTCATAATTATTAATAGTGCATTCTGGATGAAAATCTACAATGTAATTTCGGTTAATCTCTGCGTTAAATTTTTGTAAATATGGTGAATTATCATCATCGTAATCATCTTCATCTTCATCTTCATCCTCATTTGTTCCACCAAGTTGAGGAATATTTTTAGCAGAGTATTCGTTGTCACTTTCATTATCATGTTCTTCTTCATCTGCTACACTTTTTTCTTCTACATTTTCATCATCATCGGACTCTTCCTGATCTTCCTGCTCTTCCTCTTCTTCTGGATCATCTTGCTCCTCAGTAACTTCCTCCTGTTCCTCTTCATTTTCATCAAGTTCCTCCTCATCAGATTCTGAATCAGAATATAAAGGTTCTTTGTCTTTGCGAATCATGCTTTGATATATTAAGTAAAGATACTTTTAAATAACTTGAATCAATTTTTTATTATAAATGATTTATAAAAAATGATTTTAAGTTTTTTATAATATTTCTAAATTTGCAACAGGCCAACAGTAAATTAATTCTGATCATCTGTTTTCCAAACTGTGTCACAAGTTGAGCACATATATATGTATTTCATATTAACATCGTCATAGCGAATGTAAATAACTTCTCTGGGCTTTTTTTGAGTGTTTGTCTCGCATTCAGCATTTGGGCACAATATTTTGCTAACTCTTGGTAGTGTGGGGTCAAGCTTGGTATATTTGTTAATGATGTGGTTAAATTTTTGCTCGCCTTTTGAGACTTGAATTTTTGATACTGAAATATTATCAACATCAAGATTTAAGTCTTCATTTCCACAGTTTCTACAATAATAAACAAGTTTATTAGGGTTTTCACTATCAATACGAATATAATACATATTTTTGCATGAACTACAGAAGTGCATATTGGCTATATATTAATACATTACATTATTTATTTAATTCAATTTTATTTTAAACATTAATATTCTTGACAAATTTCAATTTATATATTCAGTTAATTCCTTAAATGAATTTAAAAGATTAGGGTAATTTATTGTAACGTTCATGCCATAAATGCTAGTAGTAATTTGCTCTGCTTTTGAATTTTCACGAGCTTTGTCTTCTAAATACTTTAAAAGCGAATCTTTATTTTTAATGAAATTCTCCCTTACAATTGAGTAAAAAAAATCAAACTTTTCAGGATAAACACCTGGCACTCTATTAATCATTTTTAAAATGGCGATTTCAATATTCTTGTATTCAATAATCTTTGTGTAATTTTTAAAATCATTATGTGTTGTTGTAACACCTGGTTCATTTAAAAGTGGGTTTTCACATAATAGTGTGCAAAGTGTTAACAAAAGCGTGGATATAGTTTGACAAGATGTCCATTGTTCTCCTCGCCATGTATTTAAAATAGAAACACACACTTTTCCACATTTATAAAGATTAGGATTAAAACGAATATTGTCACCATTTGTGCAGTAAACAACTTGCGGGGGGCTATGTGGATAATTTGCAGGGTAGTTAATCTCAAAAAAATAATTACCTCCAAAATAAGGTGTGTCTGAAGGACCCATAATCAATGCATATCCTTTCAAAATATCAGTATCATCATGTGTGTAATAAATTCCATTTTCAGTCAGTGGGTTTTTCATAATACCTTTTATATCACGCAACAATCTAGTTATAGTATCCTTTGTTAGGACTGTTGTTTTTTCGGAAGACATATTTATAAAATATATTGTATTATTTCTATATATATTTCAGTAATAATATTATAAGATATTGGTTAAACTATGTATGTTGAATTTATTGTAATTAATAAAAAAAAACGAAATAGAAAAATATCAACATATAATACCAACAACAAAGATGGACCCTCAACAAACGCATTTCAAAGATTTAAATGAATTTCTTTCAAAGCATAATGCTAACTCGGAAAAACGCGAAGGGGTGAATATTTCATTAACTCATACAAGAATCCCCAGCAAAGAACTAGGTATTTATGGAGGTTCATATATAATTCCAAAAGAAATGGAACCAACATTTTGGTCCCTTTATCATGAAGCAGTGTTTGTCAATAGAAAAATGGAATATTTAACAGAAAAGCAAATGGAAACGGGCGGCCCAATTTTGCTTGATTTTGACTTCAGATATAGTTACGATATTGAAACCAGACAGCATACAAAGGACCATATTATTGATATAATTAATTTGGTGTATTTGGAACTACTTAAGGAATTCTTTATTTTTGAAGAGAATAAGCCGTTTCCAATTTATGTTTTTGAAAAACCAGACGTAAACAGGTTAGCCGATAAATCATTGACAAAAGATGGTGTTCATATAATTATTGGTATTAAAATGGAACATTCTTTGCAGATGCTTTTGCGTAAGAAGGTTTTGACCAAGATTCACGAGATTTGGGACCTTCCTATTATTAATAGTTGGGAGGCTGTTTTGGATGAGGGAATCAGCAAAGGCACCACAAATTGGCAGGTGTTTGGTTCAAGAAAACCAGGAAATATGGCGTATGAATTGACGCAATATTATTCAATTACATATGATTCATCAGATAGCGAGTTTATGATGGATGAGAAGGATATTAAAACCTCATTTAAAATTTCAAAAGATTTGCATAAGGTTTCTGCAAGATATTCTGAGCATACTGTATTTGAGTTGAATCCAAAGATTAAAGGAGAATATGAAGAAATGAAAAGTCAAATAAAACCAAAGCGAACTGTTACATCAAACACTAAATTGAAGTTGCTTGTGTCTTATGATAATGATGAAGCAGAAACCATTTCGCTGGAGGACATAAAAAACGCAGAAATGCTGCAACGCGCGGTTGATAATGTATTCAAGGACATGAATTTGAGCGAGTATAATATCAAGGAAGTTCATGAATACACGCAGATTTTACCTGCAAAATACTATGAACCAGGTTCTCATAATTTGAACACAATGGTCGCGTTTGGTTTAAAGCATACAGATGAACGTCTCTTCCTGTCATGGGTCATGTTGCGCAGTAAGGCTAGTGATTTTGATTACAAAACGATTCCAGATTTGTATGTGAGATGGAAGAAGGATTTTAGACATAGACCGGACGGAATCACAAAGCGTTCCATTTTGTATTGGGCAAAGCAAGACGCGTTTGAGGAATATCAAAAAGTGAAGCAAAACACTGTTCAGCATTTCTTAGAGGAGACTATTAACACTCCTACTGATTATGACTTTGCAATGGTTTTGCATCAGATGTTCAAGGACAAGTATATTTGCAGCAGTATTGCAAACAAAACATGGTTTGTTTTCAGAAATCATCATTGGGAGCGAGATTTGGGGCACTCCTTGCGTTTGTCAATATCAAGAGAAATGTATAATTTGTATCAGAATCAGCAAAAGGTTTATATTAATCAAATGTCCGCATTTGAATCTACTGACGAAAGATATGAGCAGTTTAAAAAGAAGATTAGACACGTTTCGGAATTGTCGTGTAAATTAAAAAAGACTGCTGACAAGAGCAACATTTTTAGGGAGGCCGCAGAAATCTTCTATGATGAGGAATTTGTCAAGAAAATGGACGAGAACCGATACCTGCTTTGCTTCACAAATGGCGTAGTTGATTTGAAGAACAAGATTTTCCGCGATGGTTATCCTCAAGATTATATCACCAAGACGACAGGAATTCACTATAACGCATTCAACGCAGAAAGGGATGGTGCGATTGCTAGCCAGATTATAACATTTATGGAACAACTATTTCCAGTTAAATCTCTTAACAGATATATGTGGGACCATTTGTCGTCTGTTCTTATTGGTGAGAATATTAACCAAACGTTCAACATTTATCGTGGAAATGGATCTAACGGAAAATCGTTGTTGACTGATTTGATGGCGTTGACTCTTGGTGAATATGCTGGAATTGTTCCTGTAACACTTGTTACTGAAAAGCGAGTTGGTGTTGGTGGAACTTCTTCGGAGGTTATGCAATTGAAAGGTGTGCGTTATGCAGTTATGCAAGAGCCTTCAAAGGAAACAAAAATAAATGAGGGTATGATGAAACAGCTTACTGGTGATTCATCAATGACAGCTCGTGCATTGTATTGCGAATCAGAAAAGTTTAGCATACAATTCCATTTGGTGGTTTGTTTAAATATGTTGTTTGAGGTAGGAAGCAACGACGATGGAACGTGGAGACGTATTCGTTTATGCGATTTCATGTCAAAATTTGTAAATCCTGAGGACCCAAAAGATGATAGCGAATATCAATTCCCCAAGGACCCCAAATTGAAGGAAAAGCTTCCATCATGGTCTCCAGTATTTGCGAGCATGCTTGTAAAGCGCGCTTTTGAGACTCAAGGTGTAGTAGAAAACTGCGATATTGTCATGGCAGCGTCTAATAAATATCGTCAAGGACAGGATCACATTTCAGGATTTGTGAGTGAAATGGTTGCCAGAAAAGAGGGCAAGAGAATTGGCAAGCGAGAGTTGTGTGAACAGTTCAAGATTTGGTTCCAGGAGCAACAAGGTAACAGAAAAGCTCCTAAGGGAGTTGAACTGTGTGAATACATGGATAAGAAATTTGGCAAATCAAAGAAGGATGGGTGGTTAAATGTTCAAATTGTTTATCCAGACCAGGACCAATCCAATGAAGTTGATGACTTGGGCAATTAAATTGTAGATAATCACGAGTTAAAATATATAATTATATTTTTTAAATTTATATATTTTTTATTCATTTCACGCAAAATGGTAAATAAATTAATAAATAAGCTGCATAATAAATCATAATTGAATTTACAATCCAACACCACATTGAACCAAATGTGCGTTGCTTTGCAAAATTATAATAAAATATACACATAGATAAAAATCCAAATAAGAAACCAGACCATTGTCTCTCGTAGAATAAACTAAATAAAAAGAAAAATAACCACCATAAAAATGGTAATAAGTTATTGTTAAAGAATAACCAATTAAGATGCCCTTCTCTACTTACTGTTGAATACATAGTTTTGGTTGAAATCTTGTAAATAAAATAAGGCACTGCAGTTGTTATATATATCATTAATAACGTATTTCTTAGTGGAACATTTGATAGCAACATGAGACTCGCCACTGGCTGTAAAAAAATTAGTAACGCAGCCATTGTAGAAAATATATTATTAAAAAATTTATTATCAACGTTTCTCCAAATGAAAAATTCTATTAATTGCATAAATATGAATGAAGCAAAGAAAAGATAAATCCAGTGATTATTTAAATATTTAATCTTGTACTGCGTAAAAGCGTTATTGTATATAATAAGCAACAATACAAAGATACTAAATAAAAAAGTGTTTAATGATACATGTTGATTCCAACACATTTTATAATAATATAATAATATAATAATATAATATTGAAATGTTAAAAGGTATAAAAATATTACAAAGTCTAAATTAATTAACTTTTTTGCAAAGTTATGTAAGCATTTTTGGGTAACAAACTATAAATACGATGTAAGCTATTATACACGAACATAACAACGTAGTTAATTACAAATGGATATATTATGAGCGCAATAAGTATTCCAAATTTGGCAATAAAACTATAACTGCTGCCAGCCAAAAATATTCCAATAAAATAAATTATTAAAAGAAAAAAATATATCCACGCAAACAACTTATACCAGCTTTTTAATTTATCATATCCTTGACTTTCGTAATAAGTTTTTCGGTCATTTGTAACAGTGTCTGTATTTATCTCATTTATTTGGTCTTGCAATTCAGCATTATCCTCTAAGTATTTTTTTAATAATTCAAACGTATTTTGATAAGTAGTGCTCAAAGTGTTGTATATTGCATTTAAATATGTAGCATCATCAAATCCCGTTTGAAATGTTGTTGTGGCAGATTCTGTTGCTTGTGTTGCTTGCTGAGAAAACGCGTTTGAACGAACAGCACCATAACCAGCAGTTCCTTGTGTGAATGTGTAATATTGTTGTTCTGCTTCCTGTAATTTAAATGGTGCTGTCTCAACGTTTGCTTGAGCGTTTAAAAAATTTTGGTGTAATTTATCAGCCATTCTTGTTTTCTGACAACTTGGTCCACACGTTAATGCGTCAGCGGATTTTGAAATTAGACTATTAACTTGTGCCGTTGTTTGTTGTTGTTGTAAAGCTAGACTGTTTAATTGATTTTGATTTAATGACATTGATGTTATATTATATTATTATTATTAGTTTTTTAATAATACAATTTAAAATAATTTCTCCATTAAACAATTTAAAAAGATCTATAAACAGATGTTCCACTTTGAGTAGAAGCCGCATTTTTTAATTTTGAATCTTATTCTAAATAGTGCTTCCTAGAAGTCCATTAAAAGTTGCAGTTCCTGGTGCGGGATAAGAAACACTCGCTGCTTGGTTTGGGTTGTAAGGAGTAAACCCAGAAGGCAAATTTTTATTAGCAACGCATTTATTTGTTGGTGATGGAACGTAAGTAAACCCATCATCGCAACATTCTTGAGCAACGCAACTAGCTCCAATACTAAACCATGGATTTTTTCCTCTAGAGTCACTTGTATCAATTGAAGGCGTAGTTGGCGCTTGTGTTCCCCAGGTGTATTCTTGATAGTTCATATTGTCATGTGATAATGACCTTATTAATTTTACACCAATTATAATTATTGCTGCAATAGATAAAATTATTATTAAAAATGCATAAATGCTTCTAGGGAGAAACCCCATATTTGCTAAAACTGTTAATAAAATTATTGGAATGCAAAAATATACTATAGTTTTCATTATGTTTTTATGATTAGCGTATCTTTCTCCATAATAAGTATTGATTTCAACCATTCTTTGCATATTATTTTTTTGATTTTTGATTACATTAAAAACTGCCGCAGATTGTCGTAATTCATTTTCAACCACATTAAGAGCATTAATTTGATTTTGAATTACAGAGCCACTTGATACAACACTTCCTTGATAATGTTGATTTAAATTGTTAAGATTATTAAATAAATTGATTCTCATGTCAGATACCTTGTTAATTTGATCAATTATAGTTGTTTTGTCTGCATCGGTTAATGTATTGTTTGCAATGCCCTTTTCTAAAGTATCATATAAATCTAACTCTATATTTTGAAGATTTTGAATATCTCCAATTAATTCTGCACTATCATCTTCTTTAGTAATAATCATTTATATAGAATATACTAAGATAATATATTCAATATACTTTAGTGAATTTTACGTCTTATTGATACGTTTTTCTAATCATTGCGAGAGAAGCTATTATAAATGTAACCGCTAAAGTAGTCCATAAAATATATGTATAATTTTCTTGCTTGGTAACAACGCCGCTTTCTGACAATATACCGGTTATATTTTTAAATTCATAAGTTTTATATTGTAAAAATTTTCTGTTATATTCATTATATTCTTTTATCATTGAGTCTAATGATTGTTTATTTAGACCCACCTGAGAAATTATATTAGAATCCAGACCTTCTAAATAGTTAATAACAAAAATAATCCTTGCTGAAATTTCTTCTAATAGTTTTCCTAACTCTGCAACTGAGTTTTGGTCTGCTTGAATTGCAGTTCCTAGTCCACATTTTGTATTTGGTGTCATATTACTAATTTTATTAAAATTTTTCCACTGAATGCTATTAATATTTGTAATATCTGGCGAACAACTGATGTCATTATCAATAATGGTTGGCGCATTGTTAACTGTTTTAATCATTGATGATGGATATTCTGATAATGAACCATCATTGTTAATGTGACCAACTTTTCCCATATATTGAGGGAATCCCATTTCTGCAATTTTATAAACAGAATTTACTAGATTGTTTCCATATTTCTTTCCATCTACAAAACTAGATGTTGGAGTTGATTCACCATATTTTTGTGATTCTTTTAAGCTATTACTTACAAAACATTTTGATGAACCTGCATTTCCACCTTGTAGGCCATAATATTTGTAATCATTTTGTATAGCATACTGCTGGCATGTATCAACTGAAAACGTTGAAGACCCATTATTTACTGGAGTCATTGCGGGTGAATTAGCATTGTCATTATAACAACCAATATAAGTTCCTTTAGATTGAACTTCATAAATAGCGTTTGCCCAACCGCCGCCAACTGTTTTTCCTTCTCCATTTACAGATTGACTGCCACTTTGTCCATATTGAGTTGCAGCTGTAAAATCGTTACTTAAAGCACATTGCGAGTATCCATTATTCCCTCCGCTATACCATTGTAAACCAAATAAATTAAATCCTCCGTCAATTGCGGATTCCTTGCAAGTCTCATATGTATATGTTCTACTTCCATCATTTGCAAAAGTTGGCATTGCGCGGTTAGGGTTATCACCATAGTTCCCAACAAATTGAGCATCAGGAACTTGATATATTGCATTTGTCAAGTTTCCTCCATATAAATTTTTATCACTCCCTTGAATACAATTTACACCAGCAAGTCCATATTTTTCTATGTTGCTTAATGAGTTACTTGTTGAACATGTGCCTTTCTGTGTGGTAACATTAGCTTGGCTCAACCCAAAATACTGAGTTCCTGCACCTAAAGCGGCTTGTTGACAATCAGCAAAAGTATATCCAGCAGTATTTTTAGTCAATTTTGTCATTGTTGGCATGCTTGCATTATCTACGTAAGCTCCAACAAAATCAGAACTAGGGTTTTGAACAATTGAGTTTACAAAAACATTTTTTCCAACTTCTGAATTATTTGGTAAAGGGGAATTTATAAAAGAGTTTGTTGTAGACATTAATTGTGCATTTGCCACTTGATAGCGACTTAAAACACTTGAAAAACGTGTCTTAAGTTCTTCCAATTCTCTCGCAGCATTTTGGACTATGTCCACCTGAGATATAAGATTTTTAGATATGTTAATATTTTCAGCAGATGTAAACCCTTCAATAAGCTGTTTGTTTTTTTTTTCCACATTATTAACAATCCTTTTTTGATAATTTTTGAAATTTAAGCCTTGTCTTAATGTTGCTGATTTGTTGTTTTGATTGTTGGTTATCATTAATATAAATACATACAAAAATATTTACATTATGTCAAATTATAAATTAAATAGAAGGTATCAATTTTGATTTCATCATTAAAACAATTGCAACTAAACTTATCCATATAGCGTATGATGATGGATTGTTTAAATGAATTGTTGATAATGTTATGCATATAATAATAACTGTCCAAAGTATAACACTAACTAAATTGCCTTTTGCTTCAGGAAAAAAGATAAACTTTATTACCAATATAATAGAAACAATAGTTATAATTAACCACAAATAATAAGAAGAATTTTGTTGGTCGGTTGAAATACTTTTTTCTGAGTATTCTGCGTAATTGTCTTTATATTCATCCATTAATTTTTTAATTTTTGTTTTTTCAGTAATTAAAGTGTTGTATTGTGTCATTAAATTTTTGTCATTTTTTGATAGTGTGTCCGCCTGTGTTGATACAAGTGGCTGCATTTGTGTGTATAAAGTTGTCATCTGATTATTTATTTCTATTAACTGGGCATTTATTGTCTCTAAATTTATTAACTTTTGTCTAATGTCTGTTATAATTGCATTATCACTTGTTGCACCAGGTGTTAATAAACTATTTCCACTTCTTAATTTACAAACTTTTGACGTGGAATTAAAAGATGCGCCACTACACAATGCATTTTCACTACATAATGCTTCGCATGTTGATACAGTGGTATTTGGAGTTTCAGAAATATTTCCCGTTCCCATATAAGTTTGTCCTGGCAAAACAACATAATTACTAGAACCAGTTTTTTGTGATTGTAATGCGCTAATGTATGTGGCATATGCACTTTCATATTCGGTTAGCTTATTACTATATTGTCCTTCTAATGCTTGCAATGCAATAAGATTTGAATTAATATTGTCACTTGAGGCTTCGCCCATTATTTATATATAATAAGAAAACATTATGTTCTTTATGTTTTCAAAAAAGAATAGACTAAATATAAAGAGAAAGATATTGTTGTTGCACCTATAAGTATTTTTATAACATTCTCATTGTTATAATTTTTTTTGTTATTTTTTTTATAATTATACTCGTTAAATGCTTTTGCCACTATTAATTTAATTTTGTATTCTTGTTCTTTATTTTGGTCCTCTATTTTTTTAATTGATTTTTTTAATGATTCATTCGCATAAAGTTTCAATTGGTTGTTAAAAATTGGAAAATCCTTTGCTAGAACAATTGGAGATTTCATTTTTAAGTTATATGTTTTGTAAAGTTTGCTAATTATATGATACATTTTTATAATTTTATATAGAAAATGTATTTTTAATTATACTGCATTCTTAACTTGTGCAACTGGCTTTGAAAAGACTTTAAATAAAGTTGTTAAAATTAAAAAAACTCCAATTAACAACGTAACATTTGATAACCACTGCTTTTTATAAAGTTCAGTAGACTCACCAATTAACGAGTCGGCGCCATTTGAACTTGATGTTAATTGTGATAATTGAGATAGCAAAGTTTTATTGTTTGATTTTTCTGCACTAATTTTAATGTTTAAGTCATCTATTAAAGTGTTAAGTGTATCTATATTTCTCTGAATGTCGTTAGTGGTAACAAATACATCCGCTTGTAAAGATTCTAAAATAGCTTTATTGTTTGCGTAAATATTCTCATTTTCACTGTATCCAGGATAAAGTTTGTAATTTACATATGAGTGAGAAAAATCATCTAAAGCCGAATAAAATTTTGATTTATATGCATTTAACTTTTCAAGAATATTGTCTGAGCTTTCCATTATATATACAATTAGAATTTTATAATTTATAATTAGACACAAATCCTATAATAAAAACTATTAATTGCAGTTTTGCTAGGTCTAATAATCTCACAAACTTCACCAGGTCTTATTCCAATAACCTGAGCCACCGGATCAAATCTGGAAATGTCTGGGAACTGCGAATCATTGACAATGTTATACTTGGTCTTTACTTGAGCAACTTCATCACTTGATAAGACCCTATGTGGAGGAACAAGATTGTGCTCTAAAATGTTGAACTGCAAACGCTTAATGCTTTGAATAACAATAAGAATTCCATCCTGTTCCCAAATATGCTTCAATAAGTTAGTCATAGTTTCATTCATATCGTCTTTAATAATAATCATTAATGTATCACTCTTTGTAAGAATCTCCTCTAAATTGAAGAGGTCGTCAATTATTTCCTGAATGTTCTGAGGTCGTAGCGTTTTTGCTAAATAGTATCTGATATAAATTTTATTCTTCCTCTTTGTAGCAGGGTCCTCTTCCTTTTTTTCCAAAAGCATGTCTAATTGCTTATTTTGAAGCATGGAATTCACCTCATTAATACTAAAATTTGAATAATCCTCAGTTGCATAGTTTTGTTTTGTCATAAGTTCTAGAATCGTCTTTCTAGACTTATAAACAGTTGATACTAATCCACTTGAGTTCTGTGTCGCCATTATATTTATACAACACATTATCTTTAATATTTTCATTCAATTTTTTATTTATTGTTTTGGATAAATAAAAAAGTAAGGTCAAATTAAACACTGCAATTAAATTTTAATCTGTTTTGTTTCGCCGGAAGACGAAGAAGATGAATCTGAATCTGTGCTAAATGAGACCGATTTTATTTCACCTCCTTTTTTCTCAGAAGTTGATGAGGAATCGTCATCATCATCTGATTTTTTTTCTTCAGGAACCTTTAATATAGATGTAACATCACTGGAACTAGACTCTGGTTTTTTTAATGAGATCGGATTTGTTACCACAGGCTCTTCATTTACCTGCTTATCTTTATTTGCATTCTTTTCAGCAACCATTTTCATTAACATTATTTTATCTCTCTCCGGAAGCGCATCAAATTGTGTTTTAACCTCTTCATTTTTTAACTTAATACCTTGAATTGGTGGAGGTTCATCTGGGCTATAAGGAGTGAATTTTGGGGGTGGTTCATCTGGGCTATAAGGAGTGAATTTTGGGGGTGGTTCTGTTGGACTGCTAGGTGCGTATGGGGGGCTTTCCTCTGGACTACGTGGTTCAAATTTTGGACTTGTGGGGTCATATTGAGGACTATTTGGATTATATACTGGACTGGTTGGGATATATGGAGGAGTATTTGGCTCGTATGCTGGACTGGCCGAAGCCCAAGGAATACTATCATCAGATACACTTTCTGGGGCAAATTCTGGCGAAGGAGTTGGAAGTCTTTGCTTTGTGGGTTGTTGCTGAATCTTTTGAATACTTTGAAGATATCCAGAAATGGCAATGCCAATTTTATTATTATCTATCTTTAATAATTTATTAATATTATCAGAATATGACATATTCATCAACTGGTCTATATTATCCTCTGTAATAATTCGCATTTGTATATTCATTGTCTGCAATTCTTGCATCAAAAGTTTAAACGCATATGGAATACGAACAACACTGAAAGAACGACCAAATCTACTAATATTATCAATATTTGTTTTTCCATCTAGTGTTGTAGAGAATTTTATTGGCCCATCAGCAAATGGACTCAAGAACAAATTCAATGTCTCATTATAAATTGCAATACAGCCTGTTTTGTTACAGACAGCGATATAATATTCGTCGCCACGAACCATAAAAGATTCATTCAAAAATGCTGATGCGCCGTGGGCCAATACACCATCACGTTCCATTTCACCAATGCGAAGACCACCATCATTTGCTCGACCTTGAACAGGTTGTCTAGTAAGCATTGTATTAGGACCTCTGGCGCGATAATTAATCTTATCTTTAACCATGTGTTTTAAACGCATATAATAAGTTGGGCCAATGTAAATATCAGAATAAATTTGCTCACCGGTCATGCCATTATATAAAACCTGATTTCCACTAGAGTGAAATCCGGCATTTACTAACATAGAACCATACACATTAACGTGTGGCCCTTTTGTTTCAAAAGCAGTGCAATCGCCAAACCCGCCATATGTAACACATGCTTTTCCAAATAGACACTCTATTAATTGTCCAATAGTCATACGAGAAGGAAGAGCGTGTGGATTAATGATTAAATCAGGACGAATACCATCATTTGTAAAAGGCATATCTTTTTCGGGAATAATTAAACCAAGAGTTCCCTTTTGTCCAGCTCTAGAAGCCATTTTATCACCTATAGCTGGAATGCGCTCTTCGCGAATGCGAATCTTTGCAATACGTGTTCCTTCTTCCCCCTCTGTAATAAATGATTTATCAACGTATCCAAGCTGACCTTTTTTAGGGAAAATAGATGAGTCAATGACCACATCAGAATCAATGGAATTAGAAGTTACTTTTCCAATAACAACTAATTTATCATCCAAAGGTGAATCTTCTTTAATTAAACCAAATTTATCCAACTTACTATAATCGTAACCAGGTTTTAATCCAGTAACATTTTTGGTTTGAACGTCGGCAAAATAGGAGTTTGAAGTTGAACCAGAAATTTTGGATGTTTCTTCTCTCGCCTCATACATTGAATAATATGTAGTTCTGAAGATTCCACGGTCCACCGAACCAGCATTAATTAAAATAGCGTCTTCAACATTATATCCTGTATAAGACATAATAGCTACAATAGCATTCACACCATAAGGCATTTCTTCTTTATTTATATATTCCAAGTATTTTGATTTTAATAGTGGTATTTGACCAGAGTTTAAAATAACACCCATCTTATCAATACGTGATTGAAAATTGGAATGATATACAGAAACAGCTTGCTTGCTTTGTCCACAAGAGAATGAATTACGAGGTAATGGATTGTTTTCGGGATAAATAATTAAATTTCCCATAACACCCAATATGAGAGAAGGGTCAATTTCAATATGGGTATAGAAGTTGTGCTTTTTAAGATCATCTGGTTTTGTAGCAACTAGCAAACCCTCTTCTTCTGATGTATCCACATATTCAATAACAGATTTATCTTTCTCAAATTCTTTTTCAATATTTTCTAAGCTTTTAAGGTCAGGATACAACTCATCAATGTCATAAATAGTGTTATTTTTAATACTAAAATTTTGAATTGCTTTTTTATGGAATCCACTGACCGCTTCTTCCCAAGTGTATTTGTTGTCATTTATTTTTTCAATAATTTCTTTTCTATCATAACTAATCTTGTTTGTAGTTTTGTCAATGTAATATATTGGTCTACTTAATCTACCTGAATCTGTGTAAATAAAAATTTCATTATTTTCATAATTAAATGAGATGCTATTAAAAGCGGGAATTAAACCATTGCGCCTAAACATCTTAAATGTTGCTACAGTTTCTATAGGATTATCAATCGCACCAACCCAAGAACCGTTTACAAAAATCTTCGTCATATTTCCAAGCATTTTAGATGTGCATTCCTGCACTATTCGCATAGTTGTTTTAGCGCGCAACCATTTAATCATAGGACCGCTTGAACTTCCGCTTGTAACAAATGTGCTTATTGCCATGTGTTTGTGCAATCCAATGTTGCCACCGTCAGGAGTATCCACGGGATCAATATAACCCCATTGACTAGAGTGAAGTAAACGAGGACCAACAACCTTTGCACTTGCATCTAATGGTAAGTTAAATTTGCGAAGCTGAGAGATAAAAGTATTCCAAGAGAGCCGATTTAAGTCTTGGACAACACCTACTCTTTTTGTGTGTGCTTCGGCACCCCAGTTTCCTTTAAATGCTTTTCTAAAACCACTTTCTAAAGTTCTCTCTTTGAAAAAATCACCATAGTTGTTTTCAACAAGTTCTGGGAATTTATCGCCTGAATACTTGCCTTTGTGATAGTAATGTTCATTGTCTATTTTAAGAGAAATATCTCTCTTTTGAATCAAATAATACTCCCTAAACAGGTCGTAAATGAGAGAACCAGAAAGCTCAATTCTTTTGAATCTGAAGTTGTCCCGATCTGTTGGTTTGTCCTCCTTTGTAAAAACGCGTAACATACGATTCACCATATATCCAACATAATAAGCTTTTTCTAAAAAATTTTGCTCACCAATATGTGGCAAAAAGTAGTTCATTAAAATATCCATTGTGCCAGTAATAGTTCTGCGCTTTGTAAAAGAAGCAATATATCTGAGTGCAGTTTCTTGATTAAAAATCTTATTTGCGTCATGAACCGAAGGTATGAACAAATCAATATAAGACTCATTTTTATCTAAATCTAACAAACAATATTCAATGATACTCTTATCAGAGATAACACCTAATGCTCTCATTAAAATGAATAAAGGAACCGGTTTTCTAACGTTTGGAACTAAGACTACTATTTGGTTATTGGAAAGTCTTGTGCTTGGAGCAATAATTTTAACTGCAGTTGTTCGGACAGGTTTTGACGCATCTTCAGAAACAGACCTTATTTCAGCGGAATGACTGTAAGTGTCGTCAGGTTTATTTGCGCGAATATAAAGCATATTATCAGCAAATTTCTCTTGACAAACAATAGATTTTTCTTTTCCGTCAATGATAAAGTATCCTCCATAATCATTCCTGCACTCACCCATATTAAAACGCACATCTCTTGTCAAAGAATTTAATATGCATAACTTAGATTGAAGCATAATTGGAAAACGACCTAGATAAATTTGTTCCAATGTTTTTGTTTCAACTTTTTTTTCACCATCTACATAATAAATATAATCAACCTCAACATCATAATGGACTGTTACGCCGTATGTCATGTTACGTAGCCTTGCATCATTTGGATACATATAATGCGCGTAATTATCATCATAAATAATAGGTTTTCCAAAATAAATTTTATTTCCATCTTTTCCACCTAAATATAATAAGCTTTCATTGCGAGTGTCTATACCTTCTTCTTCTCTTTCAATAAATCTTATCGGGTTGTTTTCACGAAAAATATTATTTATCCCAACGTCAAAAAAATCATTATAAGATTCTAAATGATGAGCTACTAAATTTTGTGGATTATCTTTGAAATATTTATCTATTAATTTCCATGATATACTTTCCATTGTTTAATATAATATAGTTAGTCATATTTTTTTATAATATTATTTGCAATATTATTAATAATATTATTTTGTCGTTTTGATTTTATTCATCTATTTGTTTGGTCTTCTTGATGTATTTTTTGATGATTTTTCTCGAAGTCTTATAGTTTTGGCGCGTTTATATGACTTTGTTGTTTTAAATAATGTCCAAGGCTGTGCTGGTCTATCCATCAAATAGGGTTTTAAATAAGCCCATTGTCTGCGCTTATTGCAAAACTCTTCTGCATTAAAAGGCATTCCACAAGATGAACCATAACGCGCCATAAACGACATGTTTTCAACCATTTCTGTATTTGCAACAGTTCCATCAATTACTCCTCTTGGTTGATAAGGTTTTGGTCTGTTAGGGTCAGACATATATTCTCTAGCATCTAACTCATAATGCGAGCAAACAGTTCTTGAACAAGGATTCTCCTTCTCTAAATATACATCATAATGGTCTCCAATTAATTTTAATGCAAGTTCAACATCTAATTTTCCCTTATTTTCTTCCATTAAATCGCCAAGACGAACACGGCGCGCGCCTTGATGTCTTCTAGTATCATCAAAACCTGTATCAACACATTCCTTATTACGAATTTTGGAGTCATAAGCGGCATTAAAACCAATAAAAAAGCCATTCTTTGTTCTCTCAACATTGTGATACTTTAAACCCAATTCAAGTCTCAAAATTTCGTTTGTATTAGTATCACCAAACAACCATGAGTTTGCATAATCGCCTGAATTTTCGTGTAAAAGTATTTTAACATAATCGTCCATAGTATCACCATATTGCATTGCTTTGCGAATGCGAAATCCTATTGGAAAATTATTCTCATATGCATTAAACCCGCCAATTGTAGTCTCAGTTCCAATAATTCCTGCGGATGTAACAAAAAAATCTGTTCCACTCCAAATCCAGCAAGGACAAGCTTGCATTATAAAACGATGACCTTTGTGAGGATTCATATCTAAAATAACGTTCATGTATTGACCATCCATGAAATTTGAAAAACTATTATGAGCTACAACAATTTTTCCGTCTTTAGTATAATCTCCAACAGCAATAAATGCGCTGCAGTGGTCTTTTGCACCCCCTTCTCTACCACCAGGGCCTCCAGAAGCTTTTAAAGTGGAACCATACCAAGAGTCTAACATGGTGAAATAATTATTCCATGTTAAAATCTCTAAAGTTGTTGTGGGTGTTCCACCAGCCGTACATCCTTCTGCAATTCCCTCAATTTCTTCATAAAATTCAGGAAAGTTTTTCTGTATTTTCTCTTCAAAGTATTTTTTTGTGGCATCAATGAAAAAATCCCATGATTCACCAATCTCGTGATCACACATAAATCTTAACATCTTTTGAATCTTTTTGAATTCTGGAGCGCAAAAATATCCGTAGGCATAACCTCTTTCTCTAGGGCGTCCTTTTACTGAAATATATAACCATCCGTTTTTTTCATATGATATTCCATTCTTAATTATTTTATTAGTCATAATATAATAATTGTATATTTTTATTTGATTGTCTTTTAGTTTTATTTCTTTGCCTTTTTAAGTGTAGCGTCTACGCCTTCAAGAACACGAGGGTTAATCATAACTAAACCCATGATTACAAACAAAAGTATAAAGGGAATGAGAACCAAGAACCAAGCAATTCCAGTGTGACCATCCTTGCAAATCAAGTTCAAAATCCATGTCCAGAAAAGAATGTAGATAATCTTCACAACAAACACAAGAATGGTGCTAGGAACGTTTGCGACAAACATACCCATTTTGTAGGTGTGTTTGCTTCCAAAGTTTTGAATTACTGAAAAGATTATTCCAATCATAGAGAGAACAAAATAAACAAATGCTGGTGTACACAAATCCTTAAGCTTCTTAGGGAATGCCATTATGATATATAATTAGAAAATAATGTTATATCATAAGAAATTTTTAATCTATTTTTTTAAATAAAAACAGATTTTACAGCCGATGTACTAGCAAATTGATCTTTGTATGGTAATGGATTTGCTGGAGCGGGATAACCATTTAAACTATTATATGCGCTACCAACTCCATAAACCATACTTCTTCCTAAATTGACCAAGTCTTGCGGTATAATTCCACCGGCTCTTCTACGTCTAGAACCACCGTTCATATCTTTCATATAAGTTTGTTGGTCGCGCTCAGAAACTTGTTGCGTTTGAAGATATGGTTTATCATATTTAGCCATTGGGAAAAAATTTGTTTGACCGTCCTTCCCCGCAACGCCTGGCCAATCGTTTATTTTTGGAGTCCAAGGAGTTCCAACAGTTGGATTGCCAATATATCCAATACCGCCTCCCGATTGCACTGCTACACCTCCTCCTAAACATGTTTGGCAACCTCCTTTTTGCCCTCCCATTTGTAATCCGCAACCACAATTTCCGCCGCGTTGGCTTCCTCCTACTTGTAACCCGCAACCGCAATTTCCACCTCGTTGCTTTCTAGTTTTTCCTTTTAAATAACAGTTACCAGGGCAATTGTGTTTGCAATTGCATCCTGGTCTACATCTGCATTTGGGGCCACATTTACTGCAAGTGCGAGAACCACCGTTCTTCTTCCACCAGCAACCACCACGCTTTTTACTCTTAACACCTAAATTTCTCTTTGATTTTGGCTTAGAACAACCTTTCATATTCCATAACTTTTGAGTCTTTTTTGTCATATATATTAACTAAAGAAATTTATTCAATATCAACGTGAGTCAACATATGCCTACGGCAACACATCTTCTTCAAACCAAGGTCGTCCAATACCTCACCCTCCGGCGTCTTTTCACTAAATTCCTTGGTCAAATAAACAACTTTGTCAACATCAATATCTTTTGCCAATTTTCGCTTTCTAACCTCTTCCAAATAGTAACGGTATTTGTCCGCAATAACGTTGCCGCATGTAAAACATTTCACTGGGATGATCATTCCTTATACTAAACTGTTATAATTTATTTATCTTCTTTTATCAAATCAATTTTTTATTTTTATTTATAGTTTAAATATATGGCATCAAAAAAATCAAAGGGAAACCCTGTCCAAGGACATGGAGAAGCTTGGGAAAATGAGATTTTACAAACGGTGTATGGAGTGTATCCTAGTTCAGGAATATCTTACACGTCTATTCACGATGTCCCAAAAGAACTAAATCAAAGAACTGGAAAAAACGTGAGTATCAAATGCACTGGTTCAAAAACAGTATGTTTTGGAGATGCCGCAAGAATTGTTGAAACATTGGACAAAAATTCACCTTTAGAAGTAATTATTGTTAATTATAAACAAGTAGGCGATGCCAAACAAATTCAACAAGTTGACCGGTTAGATTTCTCTTCATTGGGAACCGCGTTACTCGGGGAAAATTTAGAAAAAACAAAAAATGGAATTGATAATTTAAAGGAAATGGTGAAAACTGGAAATCCATTATATAAAGAGACGGCAAAAGCTTTGCAAAAAGAAATGGCTAGCAGTGGGTCTTATTTTACCATCAATCCAAAAGTTGGCAATCCTGAGAAAAAACGAGCAGGTAGAGTTCAAATTAGTATATCTGCAAAAAACATGACTAGATTGGTAAAAGAACATCCAGAAATGGTGCTAGAATCTGCAAAATGTTCTGTTCACGGTTGCAATTTAACGGAATCATTGGTATCCGGAAGACGAACTTTTGGAACAAAAAGAAAAAAATCAAGTAGTGATTCTGGTAAAGGCGTCGGTAAGAAAAGCAATAAAAAAATTACTAGGAGAAATTTAAATAAACTATCCTTATCAAAAGATACGTTATCTAAGGTAGAAGATTTATTGCACATTTAGTAAGCTGTTCTAGTTTTTCTTTTATTCATTCTTTTTTTATTTGTTTTCTTGGCATTACTTTTAGTTTTTTATTTTTGTTTTGGTTTTTCATTGACTTTTACTTTTTCTTGATTGTTTTATTTTTGGCAATTCCCATAACATTTATTCATGTAATAATAATTATCAACTATAATTTTATTTCCTTCTTTATCAGTTTTAAAAGTAGGACCTGTTATACCTCCTGCTAAACATTTGTTTCCATTTATAAAAACGCAGCAACCGACCGATTTACAATTATTAGACGTTAAACGCCCGCAAGCAGTTTCTAATTTACTGCTATCTCCTGCAAATGTTGGGCAAAAACTATCAGCTAATGAGTTTTCTAAACCTTCAATCAGTTTTCCTGCATTATTTAAAAAATTAAATAAAATAATTACTGCAACTACAAGTATTATCAGTAAATATGGTTTAATATATTTTGTGAAAAACATCTTCATAAAATACAATAATATTATTTGTTTTTTTTATATTTATTTTGTCTCATTTTTATTTCCGGTCGTTGTAATTATATATAGATATTTTGCACAACTACTCCCTTGCTAGTTTTAACCTTTTTGTGCATTGTTCTTTTTTCTTTATGAATTTTATTGTGACACTTTTCGCAGAGTGTCATCAAGTTTGCTACATGGTTTTTATGAAATACATTACCGCCAGTAGTTGCATTTATTATATGTCCACTTTCATTAGCCAAATTTTGATGTTGTAAATGATGAACTTCCTTACCTGGTTCCTTTCCACACAACTCACACATTCCAACAACTTTTTTACTATTAAAATGCGAAGTCTTGAGAGAAAGAATGCTTGCAGATGTCGGATGATATTTCATGCGAATATTATGCGCGGATTCAATAAAGTCTGGAGGGAGATTAAGTGATTTGCAAACTTCCAAACCATACATGTTATCTCCCGGTCCATCCTTTATTTTTCTATCATACACCAACAAATCCTTTTCCCTATCATAAATTACCGACATGTGTTTCAAAACAACAGTTTCCAATTCGCAAATTTCTTCGTAGTTTATTATTTCATGCAGGTGTGTTGCAAAAATAAAGCTACTCTTTTTGACATGCAAGTTTTGAATTCCTGCTACAAAAATACTTGTAGCAGAAATGCTCTCAGTTCCTGAGCACAATTCGTCGCCTAGAACAAGACTGCTCTCATTTGTAAGTCTCAAAATAGTGCGTAGTTCATACATTTCAACTGCAAACGAAGAAAGATTTTTAAACATATTGTCATTTCCCAATATGCGTGTAAAAATGTATTGATATGGACTAAACTGGAATGATGAGCACGGAACATATAAGCCTGCTTGTGCCATTACAACTGCAATTCCTGCCGCTCTTATTAGACTTGTTTTTCCAACTGCATTAGTTCCATATAACAATATTCCATCTATTAAATTATTTCCTAGCTCAATGTCATTGGAAACATATAACTCGTTTTGCTGCAAATGTTCAATTAAACAATGGCGCAAGTCCTTCGCATTAAAATAAGATTTTTCTGAATCAACAATTGTTGGCTTGCAGTAATTAAATGTCTGTGCAATATTTGCCTTTGTAAATATAACGTCAACAATAGTTATAAAATCCACTATTGCAAGAATATGAGGCTGAAAATCATCCATTTTATTCAATATTTTATTGTAAACGCCTGTAATTAGGTCTTTCATTTGAACTTTAACAGATGACATGGACTTGCATAATTCATTAATGTCTGTGTTTGAAATAGAGTCGTTGGATGCTGTTTGTGCATTCAAGAATAAATTGTCACGTAGCTTTATCCTAAATGTTGATTGAATTTGACCATCTTCACTAGAATTGTAATTTAGTGTTATGCCTAATGGTTCTTCAGTATTTTTATTAACAATCTCCTTCAAGTTGTTGCATCTGCGTTTTGTGGCAACAAGACTAAAACTGTTTTTTTCAGTCTCGTGTAATTTAACATAATCGGTGGTTTTAGCTTTCTTCTCATATTTCATAATATTTTCATTAAAGTAAGCGCGAATTGCCTCTAATTTATTACTGGATTCAAGAAGCAATTGCTTCTTATTGTCTAATTCTATATCAACACCATTTTTAATAAAATTTACTTCAAATAGTTGAGTGGTTTCAATATCATCGCATAATGAGAGAACAAAATTGTCTTCCAAAAATTTTACTACAATATCGCAATATTCTTCAATTCTTGTGCATTCATTTTTATCCATACGTTTATGAAAATAAGCAAGGAGTAACTTGTCTTTTATAAGAGAAGCATAAACCCCTTTGATACTCAAAAGATTATTGTAAAACTGAAATATTGTCTTTGGAGAAATCTTTTTAATTACAAGTTGGCGTCCAATCTTGGAGACGTCTTTTAAAAGCATAAGTTTATTTTTAAGAGATGCATAGTTGCAAATGTGATTTGCCAATATGTGTTCAGTAATATTGTATTCCTCATTCAAATGTTCAGAATTTGTGGTTGGATTCAAAAGACAATGAGAGAACTTTCTCTTTCCCATTGGTGTAATACATTGGTTCAACAACTTTTCAACCGATGAGAATTTTCCAGTATAATTTCCATCGTCAATAATATTTAACTGCTTTAGAGAATGGTTTGCTAATACAAGTCGCTCAGAATAATTGTCAAATATTGGTTCATGCAGTTTATTAACTAGATTGGGGTTGTGTTGATAAATAAAATCAAGCAAATAACAATAGGACTGTGTGGCAATTGCATTTTCGTAGAAGTTTTGAGAGAAAACGTCAAAATCCGTTATCTTAAAAAACTTTTCAAGAACCGTCTTCTGATAAGTTTGTTTTTCACAGTTATTTGCTCTCTTTGCATTATTAGTATGCAATTCAGTGTTTATTTTATGAATAGATTTGCATTGTATATTTCCAAAATTAATAATATTATCCATTTCTTTTTCTGTCACATTGCCGACAAGTATAACTTCGCTTGGATTATAAATGGAATTAAAGCGGTCCAATTCATCAAAGGTTGTAGGATTCATTAAAAATAGTTCATTGAATTCAAAAATAGTAGATTTTCCAGTAAAAATATCAATATTGGAAATTCCAACATGAATTTGTTTGTCTCTAGATTTCATGTTAGTTGATACGTGAAGCCATATACAAGTAATGTTATTTGTAATCTTAGTATTGGATTCAAGAGAGAAATAAGTTCCTGGAGAATAAATTCCAGATAGACTGCGCGTAGTATTTTTTGCTTGTTCATCTTGTGTATAAACAATAACAGTAAATCCAGCTTCTTGTAGTTTCTTTAAATACTTATCAATCATGTAATGAGAGAAACCAGCCATCACAACCCCTTCTTTTCCAACGCAAATTTTCTTGTCTGCAATATTCAAGTCGCACGTTTGAGAGAAAGCAATAATTTTACTACCTTTTACGTCTCCAGTTGTTTTATTTTGAAGACCATAAACCTCGTAAAAAGCGCCAACTTGCATTAGTACGACCGTGTTTTCTCCATATTCTGAAATGTATTGTTCTGTTTTTGCAAAGTAGTCTTTTATAAGCGCCATTTATCGTTTAACTATATTAATATAATACTAATTCTCTCTTTAATCTGATTTCTGATAATATAAATGTTAAAATTATTATTTTAAAAATTGAAACATGTAAAGCTCTTAAATGTTATAGTAAGCTAAATAATGCAAGAACCTGGAGTTTTGTGTAATGCCTGCCATTATACTGAATGCTGTTGTAAAAATTTGAAAATTATAAACAAAAGATATGATGCATTTTGTAAGGTAGCTTATATGAAAAAACTAGAAAAATACTTTGGGATTGAAGATACTGATTATATAAAGCATTCTGTTTCATTAAAGCGAATCAGTAATTTCAAATATAAAATAATTATAAAACAGTTGACTGTTTATAATCCGTTAAAAACTTATATAAAGGAAATGCCGAGAGATATTAACAACTTGATTTATTCATATTTGTGGCGGCCAAATTTGATAACTAGAATATCTATTACTCTTCCACGGAATTATCCTTTTGATTGTTCTAATTGGAAAGTTATAAAATATATGAAAAATGGAAAGAATCAGGATACATATAAAGAAACTATGAATGCTAGATGCATAATGAAGAGTATTTCTATGTGCATGACAATTGAGAAGGAAATTTTAGCGTACATTACAAAAGCATTTGATTATGAAATAATATAAACTATCACAAATTTAACGTTTATACTATTTATCCTTTTCTTCTCTAACATTTAATACTAAAAATTGTTCTTCCGGCATTCCAAGTCCAACTGATAGAGTTTTCTTTTTTAAATATCTATACCATTCATGATTAATTAAACCAAATTGGTAATATAACTTTTTTATAATATAAAGAAGAATACTAATGTAAAAAGGAACAATGGTTTTCTTTAAATGCATTTCTAAAACTTGTTTCTTATATTTTTCATTATAAATAGAAAATTCAGCTGCTAAATTTATGTTAGGATTTTCATACATTATTTTGTAACCATAAACCATATTTCCCGTAGAGGACATTCTCCACACAACCTTTTTAAATTTCTTCTTTTTAATATTCAAGAAATGTTGCAATTTGACAATTGTGCTCTCCACATTATCTGTAAATATATCAACATCTATATCACTTGAACCTGGAAAATAATCAGAACGTTGAACACTTCCATAAAACATTAACTTAGTGTCTAAATATTTACTAAGCTTATTGAAAAATGCGTTTACTTTGTCTGGTAATTTATTTTTTGTAGTTTCCATATTTGTCTTAAAATAACAAAAGAATATTATTATTTTTAATCATTTTATTAGCTCCTTGTGTCGTTCAAAAAGTTATGTAATAATATCTCTTTATTTTTATTTATAACATCACCAGCGAGCATTGCTGATTCATAAGTTTTGCGTAATACATCATTTGGTGCATTACTTCCAACTTTTATTAAGCCGTGCATTTTCAAATAATTTTTAATATCACCAATGGAAGTTCGTTTTAGTTCTTTTTGTGCATTAATAACATTTTTTCGCGTATGATTATCCTTTAATAATATTGAAACAGTATTATACATTTTTGATTTTCCAAGGGTATATTTCTTGCGAATGGTTTTCTTTATATATTTTTTATTTGGTGGTCCAGCATATTCTTCTAATTTTTCCTTTAATTCATTACTAACTTCAATTTTTGGATTTAAAATAGAAGTGTCAATTGGTGATAATTTTATAGGTTCAAAGAGTGGTTTGCAAATTTCCGGTTGCATAGACACATCGTTATAAGCCAAAACATCTCTTTCTCTTTCTTTTTCTTTTTCTCTTTCTTTTTCTAGTTCATCATCTTGTTGTTTTTTCATCTTCATTTTTAATAACTCCAGTTTTCTCTCCCGGTTAGTTAATTCAAAATTTTCTTGAGGTAAAGATATAGACACATGAGGAGTTGAAATAGGTTCAGCATTTGACTTTGCATCATAGTTTTTCCTAGTTGCATTCCATATTCTATAAGTGGGTTTAATACCACCTTTTAAACATCCATAAGGCACTTGTTCCTCTGGTGTATAAGTTTTAATTTTTATATTTGGCATAGACGGTTCTATCAATACTGGGGTATAAGTTTCTTTAAGTTCATCTGGAAGTTCTAAATTTACCATAGGCATAGTTCCTGAACTTAAATTTTGTTGAAAGTAAGAAGGAACATTAGATGGTGCATTATAATTTTTAACAGTCTTATTTGCAATTAGATTCCTTTTTTTCTCTTTATCATTGTCTTCTTTGTGTTTTTTTGATAAGCTAGACAAATAGTTAAATGAATCGTATAATTCATTTGTAAAATTGGAATTTTCAGATTTTGATGAAGATGAATCAGCGACACTATCTACGCCTGCTCTTTCTTTCATTTTATGCTCTTTAATTCTGTTTATTAAATGCTTTTTAAGAGAATTTGGTTTAACAACTAATTGCTGCATACCTGGTCTGCTTTTTCTGTCTCTGTTTTTTTTAGTTTTATCAGATATATTAAATAATTGAGGGTTTATTTGGATTGTTTTTTTTTGCGTAGACATTGTGTAATATAATACAAACAAAAAACATTTTTGAATTTAAAACACACTTAGGTATATTAGCATTCATTAAAATAGTTAGAGAATGTATCTATTTGACAATTTGGCGCAATTGTTTCTAAATGTCATTAAACATACATTAATTTAATTGTGTTTTTCAAGTTTTCATTTTCTTTTCTCTTTTTAACTTCATCGTTTTTTAGAAACAACTCAAAACCGTTTTCTAAATCTTTCACTATTAATTTTCTTTTTTCCTCCACAGGTTTACAAAATACGCGTCTACCATGAACTATCTTTGTTTTTGCTAGCAGCGTTTCAATGTCTCTACCAAAAAATTTGAAATAATCTAATTTTTTTTCAAACCATACTGATGTAATTTTTGCATCAGTGTCTGTGTCAATAGACCATTTTGCATCGTTTACTTTTTTCAAAAAGATGTTATATAATTCTTCACCTTTATATTCGTCAGTTTTAAAACGCCAAGTAAAACGCGAATCTAACCCCTGATTATAATTAAAAAAACATTCTTTTAATTCAGACTCATAACCGGCAATAATAACCATTAGGTCTTCTTTGTAGTTACTCAGTGCCTCGCATAACGTATCAATACATTCTTTTGAAAAGCTATCCTTTTTCTCAGGATTTCCAAGAGCATAAGCCTCATCAATAAATAACACACCTCCTAAACAATCATTGATAACGTCGCGGGTTTTAATAGCTGTTTGTCCTAAATAACCAGCAATTAAATCGCTTCTTGTTACCTTTTTGAATGTGCCCTTTTTTAGAATGCCCAACTTGCTGAATATTTGCCCGATAATTTTTGCCATCTCAGTTTTACCGGTTCCTGGAGGACCATAAATAACAGTGTGCATAAAATCCCCATCTCCATTTTTATGCAAGTCTTGAATAAAATACAAGATTTGGTCAACTACATTTTCTTTGAGTTCCTTCATTCCAATCATGTTATTTAAATCTATTAAAGAAGAGTTAATTTTATGAAGACTGTCCATATTAATATTATATTCTATTGTCTCATCTAATGGATAATCTTTTATAAGTTTAAGCAACCCAGCAATATCCTTTATTTCAACATCAATATTAACTTTTGTCTTTGGTTTTACAATTACTGGAGAAGATGGTTTAGAATGCTTATTTGTAGACCTTTTTCTGGGTGTTCTTTCAGGAGTTATACAACAATTACTGTCATTTTTTATTTTTTCTGACTGTTCTTTTATTAAATCTGTCAGACAAGAAGAATATCCAGGAGTTATAGAAAAATTACTGTCATTTTTTATTTTTTCTGACTTTTCTTTTATTAAATCTGTCAGACAAGAAGAATAACTAATGCAAGAAGAATATCCTCTTGGAACATTAGGTTTTTCAAAGTGTTTTTCAACAGGTTTTTCAACATGTTTAATATTTGGTTTTATTTTAAAAATATATTTCTTGTTGTTATACGTGGGTAAACTAGAAACAAATTTGTTTGGGTCGTCGCAAAAATCTGGATTTATTGTGCATAGATTATATTTATCAAAATAAGTGCGTTCATAGTTATTATTTATTTTTAAAACTAATTTGTCTATAGTTTCTTTGTCGCATTTGTTTTTTTCATTAGATGATGGTTGATGTGAGGAATTTTTCTTATCCATTTCTTCAATAAATTCCTTATAATTTTGACGCGCTCGTCGCCTAGTCATTTTTAATATAAATATATCGTTGTTATATTTATATTCTTTATTTTAGCTTTAAAATTTATATTTGAGCATTGTTTTCTTTATTGAAACAATTTAAAAACAAATTGAAATAATAAATAACCGAAAAAATGAGTTCAATCCTAAATACCATGTCATCAGAAGATAGTTTTAATCTAGAGCAAGACAAATATATTGAAACACCATGGAGTATAATTGAATCTTATTTTAAAGGTCAACATCTGCAGCGTTTAGTAAGACATCAACTAGAGTCTTATAATAACTTTGTGGGTTATCAAATAAATAAAACCATAGAAATGTTCAATCCGGTTCATATTGCATCAGAGCAAGATTTTGACTTGAAGTCTGGAAAGCACGCGCTTGAGATTTTCATTACTTTTGAGAATTTCCACATCTACCGTCCACAAATTCAAGAGAACAATGGAGCAACAAAGTTGATGTTTCCTCAAGAGGCAAGGTTGCGTAACTTCACGTATGCATCTGCAATGACGATTGACATTAATATTAAATTTGTTGTTAGAAACGGCGAGAATCTTGAAAACGTTCAAACCTTTTACAAGACGCTTCCACAAATTCATATTGGCAAGTTACCAATTATGTTGAAGTCAAATATCTGTGTGCTTAACCAATACAAGCATGTGGAGCACGCAAATACTGGTGAATGCAAATTTGATGCAGGGGGTTATTTCATCATCAACGGTTCTGAAAAGACTGTTCTCGGTCAAGAGCGTGCCGCAGAAAACAAGGTTTACTGCTTCAATGTGTCCAAGAATAACACAAAGTATACTTGGCAAGCAGAAATAAAGTCTGTTCCCGATTATAAGTGTATTTCTCCTAAGCAGATTAATATGATGGTTTCATCCAAAAATAATGGTTTTGGATATCCAATCATGCTGCAATTGCCTAGAGTAAAGCAGCCCATTCCGCTGTTCATCGTGTTTCGTGCATTGGGTGTGCTTTCTGACAAGGAAATCTGCGAAAAAATTATTCTAGATATTGAAAGCAGCAAGCATAAGGAAATGATGCAGTGCTTGCAAGCGTCAATTATTGATGCAAATGGCTATATGAATCAAGATGAATGCATAAGACATATTACAACTTACGTAATGTACACTCCTATCAATATGGATAAGGAAACTGGAATTAAAAAAAAGTATGAGTTTACGTTGGACATTCTATCCAACGACTTGTTCCCACATTGCAGCACTGCGCAGCAAAAGGTATATTTCCTAGGATACATGACAAACAAATTGTTGCAAGCAAGCTGTAATTGGACAAAACAAGATGATAGAGATTCTTATTTGAATAAGCGTGTTGATTTGACAGGTGTTTTGCTGAACAACTTGTTCAGAAACTATTTCAATAAGCTGGTGAAAGATATGGAAAAACAAATTGTTAAAGAAATCAACACTGGTTCTTGGAAATCAACTGATGATTACCAGAACATTATTAATCAGACAAATATTTATAAAATTATAAAGTCAACAACAATTGAGAATGGAATTAAGCGAGCTCTTTCAACTGGAGATTTTGGAATCAAGCACGTTAATAGTAATAAGGTTGGCGTTGCTCAAGTTCTTAATCGTTTGACTTATGTTTCCAGTTTGAGCCACGCTCGCAGAATTTCCACTCCAACAGATAAAAGTGGAAAATTGATTCCGCCTCGCAAACTGCATAATACATCTTGGGGATTTTTGTGTTGCGCAGAAACTCCAGAAGGACAATCTGTTGGTATTGTCAAAAACCTGAGTTATATGACTCACGTAACAATTCATTCAAATAGCTCTCCAATTCATGAATACGTTAACCCACACATAACTGAAATTCAATCATTATCACCGGCGGATATGTATGACAAAACTAAAGTGTTTATTAACGGTGCTTGGATTGGTGTAACTGATTCTCCTTTGCATTTGTTTAACATGTTGAAGGATAAAAAACATCAAGGCATTATTAATATTTATACATCAATTGTGTTTGATTTTAAAATGAACGAGATTCGTGTTTGCAATGACAGTGGGCGTCTAACACGTCCAGTTTTACGAGTTAAAGACAAAAATATTTTGCTAACTAAGAACATTATTTACAAGTTAAATAAAAATGAGTTGACTTGGGACGACCTGTTGACTAACTGTAGGATTGATAATGCAATTCTTGAATATATTGACCCAGAAGAGCAATCGTGGTCTATGATTGCAATGAAGCCAGCAGAAATAAACATTAGAGAGGATGTAGATAAAATTCAAAAATATACTCACTGCGAGATTCATCCTAGCACAATCTTTGGAGTTCTTGCATCGTGTATTCCGTTCCCTGAGCATAATCAATCTCCCAGAAACACTTATCAATGTGCACAAGCAAAACAAGCCATGGGAATGTATGTAACCAATTTTGATACCAGAATGGATAAGACTGCATATGTTCTTAGCAATCCAGCCAGACCTCTAGTGGACACGCGCATTATGGATATGATTCATATAAATAAGATTCCTTCGGGATTTAATGCGGTTGTAGCAATTATGACACACACTGGTTATAATCAAGAAGATTCTTTGTTGTTCAATAAGGGGTCCATTGATCGCGGACTATTTCAAGCGACAATATACCATACTGAAAAGGATGAAGATAAGCAAAAGATTAATGGTGATGAGGAGATTAGATGCAAGCCCGACCCTACTAAAACCAAGGGTATGAAATTTGCAAATTATAACAAAGTGAATGGTCGCGGAGTGATTCCTGAAAATGTCTTGGTTGAGAATCGCGACATTATAATTTCAAAGGTTACGCCTATTAAGGAGAATAGGAATGACCACACCAAGATAATTAAATATGAAGACCAAAGTCGTGTTTACAGAACCGATGAGGAAACATATATTGATAAGAATTATATTGACCGAAATGGAGACGGATACAACTTTGCAAAAATTCGTCTGAGGGCTCTAAGAAAACCGGTAATTGGCGACAAGTTTTCATCAAGAAGTGGACAAAAGGGCACCCTTGGAAATCTTATTCCAGAGCAAGACATGCCATTTACAAGAACCGGTTTGAAACCAGACCTAATATTGAATCCTCATGCAATTCCATCTCGCATGACTATTGCACAATTGAAAGAGACAATTCTTGGCAAAACATTAATTGAGCTAGGTTTATTTGGAGATGGAACAAGTTTTGGGGAACTTGATGTAAAAACCATTTGTAAAAAGCTACAAGAGGTTGGTTATGAGTCTAATGGAAATGAGATTGTATATAACGCGCTTACAGGCGAGCAAATGGAGTGCACTGTATTTATGGGACCAGTGTTTTACCAAAGGTTAAAGCATATGGTTACAGATAAGCAACACAGTCGTTCTATTGGTCCAATGGTTAATCTTACTAGACAACCTGCTGAAGGTAGATCGCGTGATGGTGGTCTAAGGTTTGGGGAGATGGAAAGAGATGCAATGATTTCAAACGGAGCTGCTAGATTCACACGAGGCCGCCTATATGACGCGTCAGATAAATATCAAGTACACGTCTGTAAGAAGTGTGGACTAATTGCCTCTTACAATGATCATATGCACATTCATCATTGTAGAACCTGCGATAATAGAACAGAGTTTGCATATGTTGAGATTCCTTATGCATGCAAACTCTTATTCCAAGAGTTAATTACTATGAACATTGCACCTCGTGTGATTACAAATTATTAAAAATAAATAAAAGAGACAATATAATTCCAATTTTTGATTGACCTAAAGATGTGGCGCGATTTGTAAGTTTTTAAATTAATGATTTGTCTAATGGAGTGGGTGGGGACATACGTCCAATAGTAAATAAAATAGTATTGTCTGAAGACATATATAAAATATTATATATTATATATTATATATATGCAATTATTCAAAAACATATCCAACTTTAACAACACTGCGGATTATCTGCCAATATTAGTAGGTGTTTTGTTGGTTGAAACTTTTGTTATTTTTTTTACATTTATGACATCTAGGTCAAAGATTTTAGAGCAATGGTATAGAAAATATAATCTTTCCGCAGTTATGGCAGATGTTCTTATTGTGATTATTGGAATAATAATTACACGCTTTTTGTATACTTTTATTTTTACAGGATTTTCATTATGGAAATTCATTGGGCTTGCTCTAGCAATTCAAATTGTTCATGATATTTTATTCTATAACTTTTTCTCTCTTGTGCCTTTTGGGACAAATGAAATGATAGACACATTCAAGAGTTATGCGAAAGAAGTTGGACCTTATGCCATTTTAGGAGATAGTGCTATTATAATATTCTCTTGTCTAGCCGCGTCTAATTTAGCAACATACAGTTTTAACTGGAACATTGTTAATTTAATAATTACGTTGTATTTTATACCTTATTTAATTTACCATAAATAAAATAACTTATAGCTGTTGTTAAAGTAAACAAGATGGCACCCCAAAGAGAATCAATTAACACCGTCAATGGTTTCCAGCCCTTAAATAATGCCAAATTAGTAAATTCGTATACTGTGTAAATTACAAGACCCAACAAAAACGCATCCAACAACGATTTTCTCTCTTTGATTATGAAATAGTAAAGACCAAATACGAGAGAAATATAGCACAGAACCGCAGGAACTAAGTTCATGCTAATTATGCTTCCTTGAATAGATTTTACTTGATTATCAAAATAACCTTTCATAGAAGTTAAGTAAATGGAATCCAATATTACAAAAACAACAAAAGTTATAAAAAATTGCAATAAAACTCGGCTATTCATTATATTATAAGACTATAGAAATATTATTTTAGCAAAAGTCTAGTTCTTTTGCAAATATTTTATATCTGTATAATATAAAATGACATCTGTTGGTTATACAAATCCTATTAGCGCTTCTGGTGGAAAAAGCTTCAATTTAACTAATGCTGTTTCTAAATTAGGTGGTGGAATCCCTGGTTTTATTCCTCAAGCAACATATAATACAAACAACAACAATGAATTTATTGAAACACGTTTCTCTCTTAAACAGGCTTGGAACACAGGTTATGCAATGAGATTGTTGAATAGCGACAAAGCTATTTGCACACCATTTCGTGCTGTTAACAATTCTGGTGATTTATTGAGTCGCAAATATTATTCATGCGGTGGTCCTTGCCAGACATTTCAAAGTCGTCCCGGCATGTTTGGTTTAAAACAACATTTTGGAGCTATTCAAAATCATTGTGATGGAACCGGCATCCCTCCTTCATCTTGCAATATTAAGTATGTTTATGATAGTTCTGATTACATAAGATATGCTAAGCAAAAGGCAGTGAACAAGAACTATAATGATGCGTCATATGGTGGAAACAACTATTCTGGAGCTCAATCTGCTATTAGGGCTATTAGACGTTATTAAATTTATGGTCAACATTATTCAATAAATATCATTATGATTTTTGCTAATGAAATTTATACCCATATAATATATAATCCATAATAAAATAAATGCCAAACCAATTAAACCAAAAAAAAAATAAAAATAGCAGAAAAAAAAGTGCAGGAAGCGGAGAAAAAATGCACATTTTAGCATCAATTAAAGCAAATGCGCAGTTGATTTTAGCGGATATTAACCGAATTGAGGAAGAAGGCGATGACCCTGATGAGAGATGCGACTTGTCAGAAATTAAAAAGAATGCGATTCAGGCAAATGTATTAATTAATAATCTTATTGAAGAACAACAAAATGCAGATATAACAGAAAAGAATCAATTAGAACAAGTAATAACAACAAATGGTTTTACTGGAACAATAGGAGAACTATTAAAAAAAATACGAGAGAAAATTATTCAGTTAAGCAAATATAATAATGAAGGACACGAACAAACGATAACAAATTTAAAAACTTTATTAGACAGTATTGAATCTGAATCTGTAAATATAAAAAATATTAAAGAAATTCTAAAAGGAGGAAGAATTAAATTTAAGAATAATAAATTATTTTTTTCAAAATCAAAAACAAAAAGGCGACTTAAAATAAAATGGAGAACAAGTAGTCGCAGAAACTCTAAAAATAAAACACATTAGGATACAAAAATTTCTTTTCCACATCTATATTATATGACAACAATAGCTTATCATCAATATACAAATATTCCTTATATGAGTGGTGGATACGCAAGTGCTCCAGTAATTGGACCTTTAAGCACAGATAGAACTCCCAACACAACATTTCACAGTCAGCTTGGTGTTTTAACAGGCATTCATCCCAATCCTCCTCAGTTTTATCCTTCTGATGGTGCAAGCACATTTTCTCAAGCACGTGCTCAATATAGAAGAACAAACACGACTCAACACAATTTTGGAAGAGGAACTCAAATGTATTCATTAATTCCTTCTACAAGTCAATATTCAGCTGACACCCAAAGACAGTATAACGTATCTCAATCAACTAAATATGTAGCGCCAGCGTCATCATCAATGTATATGTCTGCCAAAAAGAGTGCGGCTGTTGGTAAAAGTTCATTGAAATATGGTTTGCCAGCAAATGCACCATTATCTTATAAGTGTTATGATAGAAATGATGTTAAAACTGCTTTAAGAATGGTTAGGTCAGGTGGTTGCACAGCTCCTGCAAAGAAGGGTTCCATTTTTAATAACACATTATGTAATGGAAGAATTTGTGCAATAGGTTCTTTGGTCTCCCAAACTTATTAAAAAAAATGTTAAGTAAATATATAAATGAACAAATACGTTGTTGAGTTTTTAGGAACACTTTTGTTAGTTTTTGTTATTTTAGCAACAGGTAACTATTTAGCAATAGGTGCTGCTTTGGCATTGGCTGTTTTATTAGGCGGAGCCATTTCTGGTGGTGCATTTAACCCAGCAGTTGCGATTTCACTTTTAGCTGCTGGCAAGTTGGCTGCTAGTGACATTGTTCCTTATATTCTTGTGGAGGTAGCTGGAGGTTTAACAGCCTTCCAATTGTATAAGATGCTTATTAAATAAAAGTATTAAGAAAAAAATAATATAAAAACAAATTCTAATTTATATTGATTTTATATTATTCAATATAAATTTTCTCTCACAAAAGTGCGTTAATAGTTTGAACTTGGTGATCGGTTCCATCTTGCACAAAAACACATTTAGCAAATTTTACACATGAATATAATATAATTTATTTTATTATATTATAATATAAATGGCAAGAACTAGAAGACAGAGAGGTGGTGCCGCGGTTGGCGGATTGACCAGGAGAAAGAAGAGCAGAGTCGGAGGCTCTCGCAGACGTCACAGACATGGGGGGCAATTACAAGGCATGCAAACAGGTGTTTCAAATATGGCTAGCGGAGTTGGTTCAGGAATAGGAAATGCAGCCAATAAAGTTACAGGCTTCTTTTCAGGTTTGTGGGACAAGACCAAGAAAGCTGTAAGTGGTTCACCAACTGGTGGTCGTAGACGCAAACACGGAGGCCAAGTTGTTGGTTTTGACGACATGTGGAATCAACCCGGCCCTGCGGTTGGTGGTCGCAGACGCAGAAAGCATTAAATTTAAAAATATAAAATTTTATATATTGAAAAATACATAAAATTCAACGGTTCTGTTCGCTTCACCTAAAAACACCCAATTTTAGGTTAATATTAAAAATTGACTTAGAATTATAACTAGTATTAATAATAACAAACGATGGTAACTCACACTTGCGAAAAGTGCGGAAAAGAATTCAAGCAAAAGTCGCATTATACAAGGCACATTAATAAGAAAAATCCATGCGTTTCCGAAACCAAACTAAAACAACTTATTGATAGTGCAGTTAATGAGAAGCTTATTGAAATTAAACAAGCAAAGCCTTTGAAAAAAATATTCGTTTCTAAGCCTATTTTAAAATGGGTTGGCGGAAAAACGCAGATATTAGATAAACTCATTAACGATTTTCCAGTTGAAATGAATAATTATCGCGAGGCATTTTTGGGAGGCGGTAGCGTTTTACTAACGTTGTTATCCTATGTGAAAAATGGCTCTATTAAAATCAATGGCAGCGTTTACGCTTATGATTTGAATGAACCTCTGATTTACATGTATAAAAACATACAAAGTCATCATGCGGAATTATACAATAAACTTCAAACCATTATTAATGAGTTTAACGGGTGCGGCAACGGAGAAATTAATAGAAAACCCAAAAATATAGAAGAAGCCAAGTTGGCAAAGGAAAATTACTATTATTGGATTCGTAATTCATATAATAAGTTAAGCCCAGTTGAGAAAAAAACAGTAATAGGTTCTGCTATATTTATATTCTTAAATAAGACCTGTTTTAGAGGAGTGTTTAGAGTTGGACCAAATGGTTTTAATGTGCCTTATGGACACTATAACAATCCGGAAATTATTAATAAGGAACACTTGGAAGAGATACACGTGCTGATTCAATGCGTCACATTTGAATGCAGCGATTTTACTGCATCATTAGCAAGCGTTGAGCCGAATGATTTTGTTTATCTTGACCCGCCCTATGCGCCAGAAACTGACACTTCGTTTGTCGGCTACACTGAAAGTGGGTTTGACCTTGACGCGCATAAAAATTTATTCAAGATAATACATGGATTAACTGAAACAAATAAAAAAGTAATGTTGAGTAATGCTGATGTAAGCTTGGTGCGCGAAAACTTTACAAATGAGAAATATAACACAGTGTCAATTTTATGTAAGAGGTCCATCAACTCTAAAAACCCGGAAGCAAAGGCAAAAGAGGTGATTATTAAGAACTATTAAACCAGTTGTCGGTGAGCAATTTTTCATTAATAAAACTGGCTCGTAAATAGAATGCGCGAGTTTTTGGCGCACCTTTTCCTGCTCCCTTTGTGCGGTTTTGCAAATACTTTCCAATTCTAGAACTGCCTTCAAGAGTTCCATTTTCAGCCAAATAACTTTGAATATTTTTATAGTCGTCTTCAAGTTGATTTTTCAAATCAACGTTCTCGTCTATTGTTAATTCCACCAAGATTGGCTGCATGTATTGCACATTATCACCGTCTCGGTAATAAGGAACATATAACGTTTTTTTCAATTTAGAATAACATTTTGAATCATCAAAATTGCTCATCTCCAACTTCTGCACGCTTAGCATAGTAACTGCAATTGATTCTGCTCCCTTAAATTTTCCATTTTTATCTTTTTTTAAACTAATTGTCTTCAACTCACCGTCTTCGCAATCTAAACAAGCGCTGCTTATTGGTATACCAGTTATCACTTCTGCCAGATGACCAACAGCGCCTTTGTTTTTGGTCTTTGGCAAATGGTGCATTGCACCCTTTATTTCAATAATTTTATCAAACACTTCTTGCACTGTGGGGCGTAATGATTCGCTCATTGTAATTGTATTTTTTTCATTTCAGAGAGAAATCAAAATAATATTTCAATTTTTTTACTAACATAGATTTTTACTTTTGCTTTGTCATAATGCAATGCAATATGTAAATAGCTAGTATACCCAAAGAAGCAAAATAGATTTGAGCTATTGGGTCGTGTGGAAAGTAACTGTCTTCAACTTGCGCAGGACTTAAACCCATGTTTGCAAAAGACTCATTGCACCTTTGTCCTGAAACAGGATTTGTATTTCCATTTCCCCAATTACAAGGATCCATGTTACTAATGTCAACGGTGGCAACAAAATGGGTTTGTGTTCCAGTTGCATTAGGTGGCAAGCCTCCTGTGCTTGGAGGTGTTGGCCCAACCACTTGCATTGTAATTTCTTGACATTGTGGTGTTGACCCAGATGTAAAAGCTCCTAAAATAGCATAAGGATTTAACACATTTAGATTACTCATTGTTCCTGGAATTAACCCTTTAAAATCAGAAAAATTAGTATCTAAACCAGAAGAAATAAACGGGACATTTCCCATAGGAATATTGTTAACGTAAATATATCTATCAACTTCTTGTTTTGTATTAACATCAGTGCATTTTCCACCTGTTTGTAAAAAAAACTTGTTCCCTAAAGGACCTCCGGTTGTTGATGCACCACCTCCCGTTACTAAAACTTGAACATATTGAATCAATCCATCTATATCTTTGGCCATTGTAGATAAACTACCATTGGACGACATACCAAGTGCTTGTGGATTTTTAATATTTTTCCAATATGGATAGTCTGGTCCTAATAAATTTTGCTCTACACCCGTTGCATCTTTTAATACATCTTGAAATATGTTTGACATATATTTTATAGCTATATAAATTTTTTTATTAAGTGCTTTATTGAATTTTAATCTATGAATAAAAAATTTTATACACTTTCAATGCCACTCACGTCCAAAGGTTTATTTCCAGCTAATTGTTGTGATGCATCTGCTTGTGCTTTTACTAAAGCAGTAACTTGGTCGTTTAATGTAACAACGTTTCCACTTATGTCTTGAACTTCCTTATCTAGCCCCATAAGTTTATCAACTTGTTCTTGCAAAATTTGAATGTCAGCTGAATTTTTATAAGCTAAAACTGATGAAGAACAATCAGATTGGTTATTTACACCATTTTCAAGACCCTCAACAATTACCCAATTAGCTAAAAAGAATTGATAAACTATTAAACAAATAAAAAATATAATAAGAAACCCTACTAACATTAATATATATAAATACTTTTATTTTCTTCTTTATTTATTATATATAATGGCATCAGCATTTTATCCTCAAGGTATGCATTCATATAATAATTCATCTCCAAATGCACCGTTCACTGCAGAATATATAACATGGAAAGGTAGTGGAAAATATAGCAATCCAGTTGGAATAACTTCTGGAAGCATTAGACCTTTAACTAACAATGACCTAACAAATATAGCGGTTTACAAACAAAGGCGAACAAAAGGAATTATTTATAATAATTCAAGCGGTGCAAGACCACTCAAATGGCAATTTAGAAAAGGCACAATGACACAAGCACCTTATCAAAATAAGATTATTAATCCAAACGACACTTCACAAAGTGTTAGTTTTAACGGAAATAGAATGAGTAAATCCACAGCAGGTTTAGAAAACAAGACTGGCGGTTTAATTGGACAACTCATGGATCGCCCCGGTGGATATTCAGTAAAGCATAACCCACCCGATGAAATAAACGAAAGAATTCAATACGGGTTAGATTGTAAAACTTGTGACGGTATTAGTATTGTCACTGATTTTGCTCCAAGTCCTTATTTAACTAATAATCCACAACCTGTGTGCACAAACCCTCCTCTTTGTTGTAATGAACCTAGAAAAGCTCTTCTTCGTGTAAGACCTGCAAGCACAAATTTAAAGAAAAATTATTTTACAACTCTTCAACAATACAGACAAAATCGTTGTCAAACATATGAACAACGTGTTTTCAACTTTAAAACAGTTGAAGATGGTTTTACAGACGCCGCTTTATTAAAGAATAACCCAAATATTACACCAGCAATGTTAGCAGCTGCAAAACCTGGTAGCCCAATTACTCTTTCAAATACTTATGTTGGCAACTGCTACCCCAATACTGGTTTAAGCACATTTACGCAAGTTGAACTAGTTGCATTAGCATTCCAAATTTTGAATAGCAACGGACTTTTCTCAAATGATGACATTACAAATTTTTACAACTCAAAAATAACTACTATACAACAATTTGTCTGGTTCATCTCCAATTTAAAATCAGGAAACGCGGCTCAAGCGGCATATATTTTCAGCAATTTTATTAACAATCCTTATTATGGAATGGGGCTAACTGGACCTAGCAATCCATACGGATGCAAATTGGTGGTTTACAAACCAAGCAATCCTCAGTTTGCTGTTCAAGGTAGCGTTTCTAGTAGCACTAGAACTTATAAATTAGGATTAACAACGGTTGAAAAGAACATTAATAACAGTAACGCACTCAGAGGTGCTACAAGCACAATGAGCGTTGCAAATGTGGGCGGTCTACCTTTTACACCATTTATCTATAAATCAAAGGTCCAAACTTGCAATCCTGCTCTTCCAATTATATTCAGACAAGTTAGTTATAATCCAAAAACTTGCTTCAGAAACTCTAATGACTACATGGAAAAAGCAGTTCAATATAATGGAGTTTTTAGTGCTGGACCAACAGTTGCAACCAATGGAATTAGCGCATCTAATCCCGGTGGACAACCTCTTAACTAGTAGAATCGTTTTTATCTTCAGATATATCTGTATTATCTGTCATAATAATCTTATTAGAATAAAACAAATCTGATTGATTTGTGTCTACAATATTTCCGTCGTCATCATACACAACAATTGGCAAAAATATATTAAGTTTATCTACAAATTTATTATATGGTATCTTGTGTTTTTCACACCATTGAATACACTTTTGAATATTAATCTTTTTAAGCGACTCTATCTTGTCTTCTCTATTTTTGTTTTTAAACAGATTTATTAATTGGTCGTATTGTTCTAACTGTAAATGTCCAACAATAATATTAGATTCTTCCACTTTATTCAAAAAATAATATGGCAAATCGCTGTTTATTAATGAACTAATTTTTTTATTATAGCATAAGCAGTCATTAATAATTGCTTTTAATATTTTTATTGTATTATTATTTTCTATTGTTTTTGAATAATCTGAAATGAAATTTTTACAGATAATAAATCTTTCATTGTTAAACGCATTGGACGAATTTGGCTTTATAATATAAACTTTGTCATACATACTTGTTAGCAAATACAAAATATCTAAAATTGGCTTATGGTATATTATGTCAATCTTAATTATACTTGTTCCATTAATATTCTGATAAGTCAATATATTACATAAAATATCCATAAAATTAATACAATAATTGTTTACATTTAACTCCAAGTAACTACTAATTTCAAAATACAAAAAATCAACCGTCATTATTTCTACTCCTTGAAAAGCTCGCAAAATAGACAATTCCGAATCAACTGAGTGTTCATAAATAACGTCATTGTTGTTTTCCCTAAAAATATTCATACACTCAATGGTTGAAGCGTTGTTTGAACCACAATGAATCGCTCTGATATTTCTCCCAACGAATGATTCAAATATATTAAATGTATTTGCAATTTCCATTAATTCGTAAAATGTTGGAGAACTGGCTTTAATTTTACTAACTGAAAATTTGGAACTATGAACTTTATGATGAATGTATTCATATGGGTTAATAATCTTATAATAAAAATCAATATTGTAATCTTGGATTTCTATCTCGGAGTCATATGTTTTACAAGTATATTTTATTTTTGAAACTAACTCTTTGGCTACGTTCATGTAGTGTATCAAACTAAAAGAAATTATAGGTTCATTACCTTGATTAAAAATAGGGTTTATTCTATTTATTGTTTGCTTCTTTGGTAATATGTAATAACTCATTTTTGAGGTTACATTATTATATAAAATTTTGTTTAAGTGATTAGCAAAATATTATATATTTTTATTTGTTTTTATTCACGTTTTACATTAAAAACGTCTGGATTTTCTTATATATCTTTTTCCTCGTGTCTTTTTCCTTTTATTTTTACGCTGTTTACGATATTTTCTTCTTGTCTTTCCCCCAAGTCCAACAAGTTTTTTACAGATTCCAGTAATCTTATCACAACATGTTTGTTTTGTTTCATCACACTCTTCAATATCGTTTGAACTAATGAGTGGACGACTTTCTATGTTCGCAATACTTAACGGCCTTCTTCTTCTAAGTTCTGAATTTTCATAAGCAATACCTTGTCCTTCACTTTCCTTTTTTGCTTTTTCTCTCTCTTCTCTTTTTATAAAAAAATAAGGGTCTATTGCTAAAATTTCTTGTTTGGTAATTTCAGGATCATGTCTTTTTCCATTTTTAATAATTCCGGTGGGTGTACTAGCTAGTTTGTATTCAAAAAACAAAGGAATTAATTTTTGCTCTTCATTTGGTGTAAGTTTACGTCTTCCAAATGCTGATGAAAACATCTTTATAAATTAAAACAATATTTTTTTATTCTTCTAGTTTTAAAGTAACTTTCTTCTTTGAAGCAACCTTTTTCTTTGGAACTGGTGCAGGTGTTTCAGATTCTTTTATAACAGTTCCTTCTGTTTCAACCACATCTTTCTCATTTTGTTGTTCCTCTAATGCTTTTTCTTTTATATCCTCCGCATTTTCTTTTGCTTGTTCCTTTGTCTCTGATGCAACTGCTAATAAAACTTTCTTTGCACTGGATTTCCTGGCTTTCTTTTCTTTAACAACAGGTTTCTCAATAACAATATCAATTTCTGGAGCAGGTTCTTGTTCATCAATTGCTTCTGTTGCTGCTAGAAGCATAATCTTTTTATTCAATGGCTTAGCCTTTTTACGCTCAAGAGTTTTCTCTGACTTATTTACAGGTTTCTTGACTGGTGTGAGAGCAATAGGAACACGTGAAACTTTACGTTCAGTTACAGTATCATCAATTAGTTCCATGGCAACCTTTTCTGCGTTAACATGACTAATTTTCTTGAACACAAAATATCTATTCAAAAATGAAATCTTTTTCTCATTTGGACTCATTTCTAATGAATCTCCAAATTCGTTCTTTTTAAATGGACTGCGCTTCACTTCGTCTTGCAATAAATTATAAAGTTCACTGAATAATCCAGAACCTTCTGGTAATCCAAGTGACTTGGCTTCATCGCGTGTAACTAACTTGAATCCATAATTCTCCATAATTCTCTCTAGATAGTCAAAGTTCACCAAATACTCAGGAAACATCTTATTAATAGTCTCTTGGAAGACATTAATTTTGCATCCAAGGCTTGTAACGTCATCATCAAATACTGCGTCTTCATATTCCTTTCTAATCTCCCAAATTTTCTTGGTTCCTTCATATAACTCAATACTTTCACCGACCTTCTTTTTTTTTAATAGGTTGAAGATAAGCTTACCATCGTAGCAAGTTCCAATGAAATACCCATTCAACTTTGTGCACTCGGCTACGTTTCGCATAAAATTCTGAAAAGTTGTCTGGTTTTCAAACATATAGTGGACAGCAAATTGACAAGATGACACATTGAACCCTTCTTCACCCTTTCCAAACTGTCGTGCAACTCCTTTTCCAAGTTTATCTGAGTCATTTTGGCCGTGACCAAAAACTGCCTTTGTTATTTGCACAGCCTTATCATTCATCATCGCCAAACCATTGCGAATGTTCAGACTGCTGTTTCCATTTACAAAGAGCGCATAAGGAACGTGCTTGAATCTTTTGCGATAATTCAAAAACCTCGCACAAGCTCCATCCAATCTATTTTCCAAGTTATCTTTTGATATATCAATTCCAAAAACAAATGACAATTTTGCATCAATCCATTTTGAGAAATCCCCTCCTTTACCGCAAGCATAATCAATTAACGTGTCTGACCGCTTTGAAACGCTTTTAATCAAAAGATTCTTAACAAACAAATTGTGAAAATCGCGCAATCCTCTAGTCTTACTACTTCCAGAGTATTTGTTATAGTAAATGTCATCGTTGGTCATTTCGTTAGGAATATCATTTCCAGTGCAAATCATTTCCTTTGTAATTGGATTGTGAATAGAATGCCAATTACTATTTGCAACACGATAAGCATTACCAAAGTTTTTTTCACCATTTCTTAATTCAGCGGTTTTGTCAAAACGAACACGCAAAGGAATCCATCTCCATCCGGCTTCATTGTCAAGAACATATCTAAACTCTACAATAGTATTGTCTCCAAAAGCTTCGTTTTCTTCGGTATACATTTGCGGAATACCAGTGTCGTCTTTTTTCAACATGATGTTGCAAATACCTGCATTAGGGTCATAAGGGTCTGTTGGATAAAACTGCATGGGAAGATAATTATATTGTCGTTTTCCATTATTGCTTGGCTCAAATGATGGAAGAACATCATTTATAACATCTTGACAAGGATTAATATATCCATCCACACCTTCATCAAAACCGCATCTCAGAACAATTGTTTTATATTCATTTATTTGAGATATAGCTGAAGTTTGTATGCCATCTTGATAAATTGGAGTTACCTCGTCTTGGCCATTCTTTGCCTTTTTTGTAGTAACCAAGAAATCAATTGTATTATAATAAGCTGGCTTCCACTTGAAGGAGTATTCCCAGGTTGCTTTTCCCAATTTGCCAACTTTTCCGGCTTCATCTCCACCAACTCCCATATTTGCAGGAGTAAATATAAGGCCGTCCGTATTATATTCAAATAACCCTTCTTTATCTCTAGATAAAATAAGATTGCACGCATCAAATATATTCTGACCTTGATACAAAGGATAGAATTTCTTAGATTCTATTCTAATTGGACAAACTGCGTCGGACTTTACAACCGATTTTGCATCTAATAATTTAACCACGTGTTTTAATAATGGAAGACGAAATTTTAACTTTAAATCTTCCTTGGTCTTTGGAATAAACCCCAAAGCTCTAACATCTTTTTTGTTAACAAAATAAATATCAAATGCTGCATATAAGTTTATAAATTTACCTAATTTATTATGAGGAATGCTCTCTCCATCAATTAAAGTGTTATACAACTCCTTTTGGTAGGTTTCAGCACCAGTGAATAATACATTCATATTAGTATTTATGAGGTAAACTTTCCCTTTTGCAGAGATAAACAATAAGTGTCGTTCTCCATCGGCTTTTTCAGTAACAGTATAATCATTACGAATATTTGGTATAATTACATTCTCATTTATTGGTGCAATGTTTTGTATTTGAAGCGTTGTTGATGAAGGACCTATAAAATTGCGCGGTTTTACATATTTGTGCTTTTCAGAATCGTATTCATCAGCATGAATCAACTTCATGTATTCTTGGAGAATTTCACGCTGCTCTGGATAAGAAATGGGATAATTTGTTCCTTGTAAACCCATCAAAACAAATTTAATAGTCTTGCGAATTGCTGCCAATAATGACTCTGGTGAATCTGTAAGTGTGCCTGGACCAATTTTTGTGTTATCAACTTCCAACTCTATCTCATATACTTCAGGATTTTGAAACACATTTGCTTCAGTTGTAGTATACTCCAATACAGGATTTCTATCAGAAAATCTTGAGCTTTTTACAATACTCATGTCAACCTTAATAGGAATTTCGGGGTGTTCAAACGTAACTCGGTTTAAGTATCTAAAACTCTTTTTTGTTTTTTCCCAGTTATCTTTAATGCTTTGAATTACACCAGATGTTTGACGCATGTTAGTCTCAATGCTGTACGAAACTCTAAAGTTGAAATCGTCAAAATTTACAGGAAATACACGCTCTGCGTCTTTTCCAGTGCCCTTTGCATAAGGCCCCTTGTTGTAAAATTTGACTGAGTAAATAGATGACGCCATTTTTTTTATATCATTGTGTTTGCAATAATCCTGGATTTCATGAAACCCAATAATTTCTGTTCTAATCGGAGATAATTTAAATCTTCCTGAAGCAGGGTCCAAAAACTCATTTTGAATGCGCAACAAATATTCCCCCTCCTCATATGCTGAAGTAAAACCAAGAGACTTTAGTTTGCGGATCACATTATCAAAGTCAATTTTGATTAAAGGTTTTATTCCTCTTGTGCCAAACTTTACTTCCAATTCGTTGTTTTTCTGAATATCTTTTACGTATGGATTATTTGCCCAGAACAATTTAATCAATTTATCTAATTGAGATTGTGGGGGTTCTCTTGATTGATTATGAGTTCTCTCCTCTCTTTTTTTATATTGTGACGGTTCTAAATTTTCATGTTCTTTTTTTAGATATGACATAGTTATATATATTATAAGACATATTTTTATATTGTAAATCAATTTTTAATTAAAATATCAATTCAGGTTGTTGATATTTTAAGATATATTATGTTTTGCGTTTGGTTTTTATTTATTGTGATGCTTTCTTGTAAACTTTTTCTTATGAATTTTTTTATGCTTTCTTGTGTGTTTACCGCTGTTTTTATTTTCACGTTTTTTGTGTGTTTTATTTGCTCGTTTTACATGTCTACTCTTTTTTTGCTTTTTCTTTCCACCAATTGCACCAACAGAAATAGGAGCACCAAAATTGCTAGATTGCCCAAACGCATCTCTAGGCATTTGGTCCAATGTTCTATAATCAAATGGTTTTTTTAAAACAGGTTTTGAGATGACGCCTTTAGCTTGATCATTTTCAACTGAAAGTGGAATTGGTTCAGTTGTTGATAATGGAGCATTTCCTTCGCCATTTCCTTCAGCGACTTGACCGGATTGACCAGTTCTATCCGCAATAATTTTTTGACCAGTTTCTATCAAGAAATTTCTGGCTTTAAAAATCAACATTTTTCTATTAATAATTTCATTATTACTTAATGGTTCATCAAATATTTGTTTGGGATTTACTGCTCTTATATAATCTGTAAAAATAGGACTTTCTAATATTCTAAGTCCAATCGTTTTTTCTTCATCTGATTGAACTACGCGTCCAGACGACATATAACTAATTGTGCTACTCAAATTAGATATTGGAAAATATTCGGATTCAGTCATTCCTAATGCCTCATAACATTTTTGATGTCCATCATCATCAATGTTTGCTGTAAAAAACAATTGTTTTAATCCCATTCCAATTATATATGCTTTAATCTTGTTTTCTTTATTATTATTTTCATTTGCATAAGAAGATGCTAGCTGTTGTTGACATTTCTTTAATAATTTAAAGTATTTAATACAAAATTCGTATTCCAATGATTCTTCTATATCATCATTCTGAGCAAATGACAAATAGGCATCGCCCATTATATATATTGGTAAAGATGGGTGAAAGCAAATAGAATTGTCCATTAAAACATCTTGAATTAATTTTATTTCTTCTTCGCTGGACAATGAATCTTTTTCTGATGACCCTCCTACCATTTCTTGTTGTTGCTGAGATTCTGGTAACAACAATCTTGGGTTTACGTTTCTTGTAATTTCATTAAATGATGATTCATTTTGTCCAGTAGGTCTTAAATCTCTAATGGTTGTTCCCTGACTATTTATTTCATAGTCTTCATAATTAGTTTGTTCACGTTCGGCTTGAGATTGTTCTATGGATGCTAAATATTCTTGTAAATTTTCTGGGTTCATTATAAATATTCTTCCCATTTGACCCATTAAATATCCTGATATTCCGCGTGTAAAAGCAGAGCTAATTTCGCTAGTATATGAAATGGCGCTTGAAATAGCCCTAACATCTGCAATATTTCTAGAAAAATTTCTTAATAAATGAAACGATTCAGCTGATGCAATATTATGTGCTAAATGCATATTTAATAGAGGGCCTATTGCTTCTCTTGGGTTTTGTTGTATAATAAAAGTATTCATAGGTATTGCTGGATCAGCGCGCTCAGCTGCGGTAGGACCACTTGTTCTAGCGTTTGTAATTCTAATTGGTGAACCACCTTGTTGAAGTGGTTCTCCAAGGTTTTTGGCGGCATCTACATCTACATCTGCAAAGTTATCTTGAGTTGTTTCAACAATATTAATGTCTACACTATTAACAAGACCCGCTTGATCAGTTACCACTTTTTGATTTTCATCTATAATGTTAACTTCTGAAATAAATGGATAATAGTTTAATCCTGCTTTTAAGTTATTTCCTTTTGGTTGGGTAGAAAAAAGAGTACCTCGTGGTATTATTGTTTTTTTAATAAATTCAGTTATAATTTCATCAACTGATTTTCCAGCCTGAGTTAAACTTGGTGGGGTTGGGCAACAATTTAACAATATTTCAACGCAAAACGATTGAACTACATTTGTAAATTTTTGTCTGTTCACTGTAGAATTGTTTGTTGAAGGAGTTTGAGCAGCATAAATTGTTTGTATTTCCGGCAATTTTACATATAAATTTCCATAAACTTCTGCAATAGATTTTTTGCAAGCTTCGTCCAAATTTTGCAAATTATACAAGAAAAGATTTTTATCATTTCTGTAATTAGTGCCAGCTACAGCGTCAATCAATCTTTCATAATATCTTTGTCCTTGAGTAATATCCCAAGTCCACGTTTCAGCGGCTTTATATGAAGGCTGTGCTCTTAATTTATTTACTGCACTAGTTACATCAAATTTTGTATTTGCTGATGTTCCGGAAGCATTAGCTGGTCCAATATACATAGTTAACATATTTTCAACGGTTCTACATTTTGCCATAAATTCATTATACTCAACTATACACTTTTTTTTTTCTTGAATATCTCCATCGCCAACGTTATTTAATTTTGTTAAAAAAGCCGGAACATCAAATGCATTTACATCTACACGAAAAGTTTCAATATTAGGAAATACTACTTTTAAATAACAATGTTGCATCGCCTTTGTAAATATTCTTCTAGTTGCATTTAAAACCATTGTACTAGAAAAATGGGTTGATTGGTTAGCTATTGTATTGTTAATTGATGCGTTTAAGCTATTGCAAGTTGCACTTATATCACTGGAAACGTCGCATTGTGGGACAAAGGTATAAATTTCGCTATTATATGAATCAATGTAATCCAAATATTTTTGTTTTATTTTTTGAAGTTCTCCGTTTGCTGCTGATTTTGTTTTGATATCATCAAATAATTCATTTGTTCTCATTGTTTCCTGTTTTTCATTTAAAACCTTGTAAGAATACGCACTTTGACTATCTCCGTGAGTAAATATAACGTTAACACCCATTAATAATGCAAATGCCATTGCTATTCTATCGTGTGTTACAAAATAAATGTCTAAGAATTGTTTTTGGACATTTTCAATAACTGGAGTAGTTCCATATGTTTTAAGATTTCTATTTTTAAGAACAAGACATAACAAAACTTGTAACCAGTCTCCAGAACGTTTCTGTAAAAAACTTGTATTCATTGAAAATGTATTTTTTTCAATTTCCTTCACATTCTTTTTTGATTGCTTAAAGAATGACAAAACACTCTGTAATAATTTTGCCAATGAACCAATACTATTTGCTTTTCCACTATTCTCAATTGGCTGCGTTGACATATTTTTTTCTGGGTCCGTAATTTTAACATTTGTAATAAATGTTTTTGATTTTGATTTTTTATCTAGATATAATTCGGATAATTCATAATTATATTTTGTAAAAAAATTTTCATATGGATTTTTTGAATCAGATATCCAATTATATAAGTAGTTTACATTAGATAGACTTGACGCTTGGCCGTCCATTTGAAGTGCTGATGGAATACACGAAATTAACGTATGAGGTGTATCTGCATTAAAACGAAACATTTTATCATCATACCGCGTTTTTCCTGCAGGGTCATTTTCCAATTCCGAAGTATAAACATAATATAAAGTTTTTTTAGGTTCACTAGCACTGGCTTTTCGATGCGTTTCCTTGGCCTCGCCATTTGTCATTATTGTATTAAAACTTACTGCAGCAAAATCAATTACAAAAACTGAATTGTTTGCAATATCTAAATCTTCAGTAAATTTTTTTGCTCCAACGTAAGTGTCTGACCAAGTTTTTTTTGCTTTACCTCCTAAAATTGGTTTGGATACACTTAATAAATCTTTTACTTGACACCTTCTAACATGATAAGGTTGATCCCTAACAGTTACTATTGTTCCGGGTTGTGGACCAAAGTCATAAAACCATGTTTTATTATCGGTTGTTAAACTTGGTTCAATTATAGGCGTGTATTTTTGAGTTGGTACTCCATCAATGCTTTTAACGACGCTTGAAAGTATTTCATGTTCAAATGGAGCTAAAGGATCAGCACCTGTTGGTAAGCTTTCATTATAATAAACAATATTTTCTTGGATATCTTTTCTAATGGTGCCAAATTTTTCGTGAAAATCGTGTCTAGAATCTCCAATAGATGCATTTGCTAATATTTTTCCATTATCTGGTGTATCTAAAGGCCCTGCTGATTGCTGTGGTGATGGTGTTGCTGTTGCAACTGTTGATTTAGATAAATTTTTTACTTGCTGGGGTGAGCTTTTTGCTAGTGGGAGTTTGCTTTTTATTACATTTGGCATAAATTATCTACTATTATATTATATTATTATATTGTTATTATAAATTCATAATTAAAGTTTCATATAAATTCTTTTTTGTTTTTTTGCTTAAATTATCTCCTAGCCCCAATCTTTGAGAAAGCTCAACCAACTCTTCCAACTTATATGCACTCATCGCTCTTAAAGGTTTTTCTACACTTTCCCACTTAAACAACGTATTACGATACGTCTCCACTTGTTCAGAACTCGGGTTCAACTCATAACAGTAGTTGTTGGCAGAAGAATCTGCGTTATTTATGCAGTGCACAATATGCATCGGCATTTGTTCGTCGTAAACTAGTTCAAAGCATTTTCGTTTTTGGATATACATAATATTAATATTGTTTGCAACGCAGAGAGCAATAAAGGTCTTCATTCCAATAGTTTGTTTATTAGCCAATTCATCCTCCACGTCTTCTCTAATATTCTTTATCTTCTTTGTTTTTAATTGCTGCTTATTATTGCGCATATGTTCAATGCACCTAAATTTTTCTTCTTTTTCATTGACAAAGCTTGTTGTTCCTGGATATTCATACTTGGAAAATCCATTTTGTATAATAAAATAACACCAAAAAAGCTGGTCCTTCTCTTTTGGATAAAAAAATCTTTCTTGAACCTTTTTTTCTGGTTGTTGTTTTTGAAATGATTTTGAAACTTTTTTCTCTGAATTGTGAAAAGATGAATGCTTCGCAATAAGTTTACTTGTTAACATATAATCCTGTAAATCATTTATTACATGATTATAATCATTTTTTTTTTGTACTTCATTAGTTGAACTTGATAGTCTATGCATATTTATTTTTTACCAAATTATCTTTATTATCTTTTGTAAAGTATATATTCTTAAACTCTTCCTTTTGCTTTTCAAGAAAGTTCAAATTAACTTCTTGGGCTGTAACATAATTAATATACGTCTTCAAATTGTCAATCATTGCAGATGGCAACTCGGTTAAATTAACAAACGTTCCATACTTATTTTCGTTCAAGATAACTGTTTTGTTCTTACTAAGAATACGTAATATTTCTACTTGATTGAACTTTGGCATAGACTCAATCTTTTCCCTAATTGAATTCAATTCATTAGACTCGTATGAGGATTCTGTTAACATTGTTTTATATAAATAAAAAATATTTTTAAGCTTGTTTGTTCTATATTTTAGTTACACCTTTTAACATTAAAATTAACAAATAAGTTGATTGCCTTTTACACATTTTTTCATTTTTTTCTAATCATCTTCAATAACCAACTTGGGTTTTGATAGCTCTTTATTCATTCCCACGTTAGAATAATCTTTCTTGGGTTCAACCAATTCAGCAATAATGCTAACATATTTATCATTCAACTCAAAACGTTGCCCAATAACCCTTGCAGTAAATTTGGTTCCCTCCTCAATGGTTGAGAAATACGGAACCATATAATGATGGTCTCTTGTAACAAACACAACAATCGGTGAAGGAATCTCATCCGAACTTTCCGCACGAATTCCTGCCTTTGTAATATTCTTTGCAACACATTGAATCAACATTCCTTCCACTGGGCAACAAATCTTGCATTCAAATACAACTTCAAATCCAATATTTGTTCCTTTTACTAATCCGCTAGAGTATGTTAATATCTTGCACGACCCAATCTTAATAAAACCCTCCACCACACATTTCCCCTCAAAATTATCAATAATATACCGTTCAATAGTCTGCTGAACATTGTTACCAATATTTACTATAGGCAATGATATATTACGAGTAATTAATGCTCGTGAGTATATATTGTTTTCAATTGACTGCTTCTTCTTATATTTTGGTTTTTGAACAGCCGCCATGAGTGTATATAATATATATATTTATCTTTTTATTTCTATTTCAATTTTTATATTTAATCTCTTTTTCTAGATAAATGTATTTATATAGAAAAAAAATATGGATTTAACATTGAAGACGTTTATTAGGAGGTTGCTTATTATATTTTTAATTCTTTTTTAGATAACATTGCTGTTTCAAAATCAAAAAACCATAATTTGTTATTCTTTTTAGTTTTATTATAATACCTAAACAACAATTCTTGTAATGAACATAACTCTGCTTGAACCATTCCTTTTGTTGTTCCTTGTGTATATTTGTCAAACATAGCTTGACCAAGCAACTCTGTCAAAATTGCAATCTTTTTTGGCTTACTCGCTTCATCGCATCTAGCGCCGGTGTTTCTTTTTGCTTCCATATCTTTTACTTTAAAGATCAAATATCTATTTTTCTGGTCTTGACCAATAAAGCCAATTAAATTGTTCAACTCAAATTTCATGTAATCCATTTTTGTCACAGTTTCCATTGCGATTTCTCTCTCGTCTTCCGGTTCAGCCTGGTGCCATTTTTTATCTTTCAATATCATAACATGAATCTTATCTCCCGAAAACAATATCATGCTTGTTAAACGTGAAGTTTTAATTAATTTTTTATCAAGATACTTCTTTAGATAATAGTCAAATGTATTCTCTTCAAATGTGTCAAAAGAATATATATATTTTATCAAGTGCAATTTATCATTATAGTCAAGCATATCCACTATGTGTTCAACCAAAAATTCAAGAGCATCAGGTGACTTCATAATTCCATTTTTAATAAGTTTTCTCATAGTTACACCGCAGTGTTTGTACCAGTCGTCATCTCCTCTCGGAACAATTTCATTCGTTCTTGCAAATGTCATTGACAAATCAAAGTTTTTCTTCATTTCTGTTAACACTTGGGGTTCTTTTTCATTTGATTTTGGTTGTTCTTGTCTCATTTCTAGTTGTTTATGCTCTACATCAACAGGCGATGCAATTGATTCTATGTTGTCTTTAAATAGGTTTGATTTTATGTCAAATTTTACTTTGCTATGTTTAAAATCAAGAGGAACAGAACGTTCATAAATGGTTGCGTGTGGATTATTGAGCTCGCTTGGCTGAAATAAATAGTAATCTCCAATATTAATCAAATGACCTGTTCTTCCATATTTATCCATTATTGGTTCATTTGCATCATCTATCAATTGCGTTAATGCTGCATATATCTGAACCATTGGATATGGTTTGGGTGTATTTATTTTTTGCACTAAATCGCTCTTTTTAAAGAAGAATTTGCCGTCTACTTTATCACTGAATAGCTTTCTAATCTTTTGCAGTATTTTTTCAGAATTCATCATAATAAACGCTTCGTTATAGGTATCTACTCTTGTTTTTGATTGGTCGTCAAAATCAATATCTTTGTCTGATTGACATTTATATTCACAAACTTCCATATAATCGCACGCCGCGGAATAAGGAATATCTCCAACTTTGAAATCATCAATAACCATACCGTTTGATAAAATCTGTTTAACCTTTTTACTAGTCTTACGTTGAATATTTTCTAGAGTAAAATTTGTTTGGTCATGATTTATTAAACAATCAACGGATGTCTCTTTTAATAACCTACTAACTCTTCCCATTTGAACTGCTTTGTATTCCGCAACTCTATATACATATAAATCGGCTGCTTCCTCCTCATTATCTTCTAATATAGTTCCGTAAATAAATATCAAGACATTTCTCTCTTCAAAATCTAAATCTTTGTGACTAAAATTGCGGACACCTCTACCAATAATCTGTTCAATTCTATTCATGTTATACCATGGATCAATGATATGGACTTGCCTCAAAAACTTGAAATCAACACCTTCTGAACCTGCTTGAGAAATAAGAACAACTTTAATTTTTTCTCCTTTCTTGTTATCATCATTTGTAATGGCTTTAATTTCAAAATCATTATTTGGCGATAACCTAGAGTCTCCTGTTATCATAATATATCTGGCTGGCATAAAGCTATCTTTCTTACTTTTACGAGGCTGCAAAGTTCTAGAATCTACCAATTCTGTTGGAGGCGTTTTAAATAACGATTTGGCCCCGTCACCGTATCTGGAAAATCCCATTTCTTCTAATGCAAGCGCAACAGGTATTAATCCACCATCAATGTATTGTGAATAAATTAATATAATTCCTTCTGCAACGTGACCGTCATCTGATAAAATGCTTTTGCAAATAGAATTAATTTTAGAGCTGTAATTGCCAATTTTATTAGGAGCAAAAATTCTCTCGTCTTTATCAAGCAACCACTTTTTATATTCAAAAGAACCTTTTTCTGGTGGGGTTTTACTATCAATAAATTCCATGGTTCTCTCTAGACCACGCTTTCCAGTTAAATCATTTGAGTTGATGAATACCTCACGACCAGTATGCTCAGAATCAGTTGAATCTCCGCCTCTATATGAAGTTATAGATTTTTTGCTAGATGGTTTTCTGGTAAGTTTAATAACTTGTTCAGGCTCTGGTTGTTCTTCTTTCTCGGGCTCCAATGCAGATTCAAGGTGTTTTACATCAGTATATTCTTGTAACTTTGGCACATTTACTGGTTTTGCAGATATTGTGGTTTTTTTGGATAACTTTTTCTCTCTTGGTTTTTCTTCTTCAACAGAACTAGATAGGGACTCAATAGGTTCCATGTTCTCAACAACACTTTCAAGACCTTCCATTGGATAAACAATGTTTAATGCTTCTAAAGGTATCTGTAATAATGTATAACCAAACGCCTCCATGTTTTCAAAACTCGGCATTTCTCTCACAACTCCAGTTTTTGTAGTTGTGCTAATTTTTCTTTTTCTAAGACTATCAATGGCAAATTTATATCCCATGGCTTGGTATTTTCCAATATATGTCAGATAAATAGTTGGTTTTAAAATCCGAATAATGTCTTTGTCCTCTATTCTCTTTCCGTTCATCTGAAATTTTGGATATTTTATGTCTTCCAAAGTTGACTTGGGAGAGAAAACTGACGGGTAAACTCTAAAAGGAAATGTATAAGGATTCTCTCCCCTTACAAAAGAAACATAACCATTTGCCTTTCTTGAAAGCAATTCTTCTCCAATCTTCTCACCATTTGGCCCTAATTTAAACTTTCCATCTTTATCAAATACGTCTTTAATTTCAATAGTCGCGCGTCTATCATTCAAATTCATTAAATTCAAAAGCCAAACAATTTCCTTATAGCTATTATACATTGGTGTAGCAGACAATAATAACAAACGCATATTAGAAGCAGATTTAACCAACTCTTCCAATTGAATTGCTACCTTCTTATTCTTATTTTCCTCGGCAATACGAATGTTATGAATCTCGTCTATTACAATCAAACGATTGTCAAATTCATATTTTAAATTACGCGTCATTTTAATACGTTTATCTTCTTCATCTCTGAAAGAACCCTTTACTTCTTTAACCTTTTCAATATAATTGGCAAACTCAATATAGCCCAAAAACAAATAAGAAGTATTTATAATTGCTTTAATTTGGCTAACAACTTTTTCTTTTGTTAAACCCTTCATATTCATTGGATTAATTTCCTTTATAAATTTGTTTCCGGTTGCGCCTTTTAAGTTCCAAAGTCCATCCACTAATTTTAATTTTCTCTCGTCAAATAGCTGCACACGAAAGTTATCTTGAACGTTTGGTGATGCAACAATAATTGTGCGTTTTGCAATCCCCATCTGTTTTAAATAATCACGCTGCTCCTCGCACACGCCAATAGATGTTGCTGTTTTGCCACTACCTAATCCATGATACAGCAAAAGACTATTATAAGGAGTTTGAAATGAGAGAAAGTTTCTAACAAACGCTTGTTGCGGCGCCAATTCAAATTCAGCATTTGCTAAAAGCTCAGCTTGTTGCTTAATATCATAAATTTTACCGTCATAACGATTGTCATTAAACTCTTTCTTTTCTGCTATTTTAAAAATAAAATTTGGGTCATTCAAACTAGGATACAAGTAATCGTCTTCTTTAGGATGCTGACCTAATTCATTTCTCTCTACTAACTCCTTTTTTAACAGGAATTTGTTGCATGTCTTATCATATTCATTTCCAGGCGCAGCGCAATTGTTTTTTTCATATTCGTCTTTTAGTGTATCTTCTGTGCTTAGCACATCGGCTTGATCAACAAATTTAAGTTTTTTATCTTGTTTTTTTTTAGGTTTATCTGTATTTTTTGTTCTTCGTGTTTGCATATTATATATTATGAATATAATCTATATTCTTGTAATACTTTATTAATATTAATTATAATTTGTTTCTTTTCTAAATTATAAGGTCTAATTGACTCTAAACACTCACCAATCGTTTTCCATTCTAGCTTACTCACCTCCGTCTTCTGAAAATTTTGCAAGGTATCAACAGTGTCATTCATATAAGCCAAATAATACTTGTGTTTATAAGATTTATGGTTTGAACCAATAAATATCTCCTCAAATGGCAAAAGATTTTCAATAATAGTAATATCTTTGCTTGAATAACCTGTTTCCTCTTCAAACTCTCTTAATGCGCATTCTAAATCTTTTTCCTGGAAGTTGCGACGTCCTTTTGGAAACTCCCATTCAGTCTCATCCCATCGCGTTTTACTATTGTTTATTATATCATCAAGTGTAATCTTTTCCAAGTTCACATTAATACCGTTTTTAATTACGTCAAACTTCTTAGAAGCGGCTACTTCTTCGCCTCTATATTGCATTCCATTACTGTCGCCCCACATTGTCTTCCACAGACTATCAAATGACTCTGTTCTCAAACGTTCTTTTTCGCAGATAGACATTTCATCAACACTTTTTTGAATCTGCTCCACATTGTAAGACGAATATTTTCCTCTAATTAAATCAATGTAACCAAAACTATCTTTACGACGTATCATTAAATATTGAATTCCTTTATCACTTGATCTAAAAACTATAATTCCATAACTTGTAATTGGTAATTTGCATTGGTGAAATAAATGCCCATGTTTTCCACAGTTGTTGCATATGTTTGTTTTATTCATTCAATCTATGACTTATTATATATATATAGGCATTTATGTTTAAACATTTATCTTTTAATATTAATTTATTCAAATGGGATTAGATCCAAAAGTATGGGGTCCTCACTATTGGTTTTTTTTACATACAGTAGCAATGTGTTATCCACATAGACCAAATACTAATACAAAGAAGAAATATTACGAGTTTCTTCATAACATACCAATGTTTATTCCGGTTGAAACCATGGCAACATATTTTAGTCAACTTTTAGACCAGTATCCTGTGTCTCCTTATTTAGATTCGCGAGATGCTTTTATACGTTGGATGCATTTTATACACAACAAAATAAATCAGCGGCTTGAAAAACCAAACATTTCTCTCAGTAATTTTTACGAACATTATTACGAGCAATATAAACCCAATGATTTGAAGATGAGAGAATACTACAAAATGCGCAGTAAAATTATTTATTTTGTTATTATCGCCTTCTTTATAGGAGCCATTTTTTATTTATACAATGAATAACAAATAACAAAACAAATAACAAAACAAAAAACAAA
>Ga0214923_10000078_pt1 | contig 134950 bp, 144 predicted proteins | sample LL1510_MetaG_FD_177993 | JGI IMG/M metagenome (GOLD analysis project Ga0214923, IMG submission 177993) | Freshwater microbial communities from Lake Lanier, Atlanta, Georgia, United States - LL-1510 | ecosystem: Environmental > Aquatic > Freshwater > Lake | place: USA: Georgia | collected... | reverse complement strand
AACCACTACACTCATTCATCTCACTTGAACTTATACTTTTTTTATTTTTTCATACAACATATCTACCTTTTTTCGGGCTTCCTGCCTATTTCTTTTCATTATACCTACACACTACCCTTTTTTTGTAGGGAAACCTGCGGTTTCCCCTACGACCCCTTCCCTTTTATTAGAAAGTCTCAATAAAAGCTTTCTAACAAAAATGATATAGAATTTATTTATGAATGAATTATTATGAAATATTTTAATATTTTATTGATTCTCTTTTATATTCCAAGTTCAGTCTTTGGATTTGGTATAATAAATAATAAATACAGAAATGGAAATTTAAAAATGTCAAATGATGGAACAATAAACGAAGTTTTAAAATATAAAGATGTGTTATCCGCAAATACATATAATACATTGATCTCCAGAATAAAGACGCATGATATAAAAAAAATCTATGTTACAAATAAATTGGACGCGGTTATAGCAAAAGATGCAAGCGAACATGATATAATTACAGATTATTCAATCACTAAAATAAATCCATTTGTGGTGACATCAATAGTAGACGAGAGTAATAAAAATAATGTAGAAACATATTTTTTGGAACAACCACAAATAAGTGGATTTGAAGTGATAGCACAAAATGTATTTGGATTATTAGAAGGATATGTATTTCCGTTCTTATTTTTATCCTTTATTGTATCATTGTTCCGTTTTGCAAACAATCCAATGGGTCCAGGTGGAAATATGCCTGGAATGCCCGGATTTCAAAATAGAAAAGCAGTAGACGCAGACAAAATAAATATGATAAAAGCAAATGTATCATTGAATAGTTTTGCCGGAAGTCGTGAGATATTTGAGGAATGTACGGAAGTCGTTTCCTATTTAAAAAATGATAGTATGTATAAATTAGCAGGAGCCGAAATCCCCCGAGGAATATTATTAGAAGGACCACCTGGAACCGGCAAAACATTATTAGCCAAAGCCATTGCGAGTGAAGCCGAAGCGAATTTTATATCGGTTGCCGCAAGTGAATTCGTCGAAATGTATGTTGGATTAGGAGCATCCAAAATACGCGCACTATTTCAACGAGCAAGAGAAAATAAACCATGTATATTATTTATCGACGAAATTGATGCGGTTGGTAGACAAAGAGGAGCAGGGATCAATATGGCAAATGATGAGCGAGAACAGACATTAAATCAACTATTAGCCGAAATGGATGGATTTGCCGACAACGAAGGAATATTAATCATGGCGGCAACCAACCGAAAAGATGTATTAGACAGTGCATTATTGAGACCAGGAAGATTTGATAGAATTATATTGGTTCCATTGCCTGATCGTGAATCAAGGAAAGAAATATTCAAGGCGTATTCAAAAAATAAAAAATTAAGTCCAGAAATAAATTTTGAATTAATATCTGAATTAACAAATGGTTTCTCAGGAGCCCAAATTAAAAATCTATTAAATGAAGCCGCTATATTTACATCAAGACGAGGAGAAATAGTTATAACAGAATTAGATTTATTAAATGCAGCAGATAAATTAATCGTGGGTTTATCCAAAAAAGTGGATAATAGAAGCGACGAGTCAAAAAGACGAATCGCCATACATGAAACCGGACATGCGTTATTAGTAGCATTGTTTGAAGAATATTTTGAATTAAAAAAAGTAACAATGCAAAGTACATATAATGGTGCTGGTGGATATACATTATTCAATGAAAACCAAAATATAACGGATAGTGGATTATATACAAAGGATTTATTAAAAAAACGATTATTAATTGGGATGGGTGGAAAAGCGGCAGAAAATATATTCTACGGCGAAGAATTTGTATCCGTAGGAGCAGTCCAAGATTTAAAACAAACGAATTCATTAGCACAACAAATGATTGGAAATTATGGAATGGGAGATCAATTAGAAGCTTTTTATAATGAAAATTTAGATAGTGATAGAACGCCATTTTTAGGAAGGTCATTAGGTGCGAGTGGTAAATATTCTGAAAAAACCAAAGAAATATTAGACAAAGAATCATTAGAATTAGTGAATACCGCGTATAATGATGCGAAAACGATTTTGATGAAACATAAAGATAAAATGGATATGATCGTAGATGAATTAATGAAATCTTATACTTTATATGGAAAAGATATTAAAAAAATAATGGAGTAATAAACAAGATGTTATCAATTGATATAAAATACGGTTCTTTATATAAAAACATTGATATTACACAATTCGTATTAGATAATTGTAAAACAGAAAATTATATTTATGTACCAGCGGGGGATGTAATTAGGGCATCCATATTTGGAGATCCTTTACCTGGAAGATTAAAATCTATATTTGTTATAGAAAAAGAAAGCGAAACTGTAAAAGATATTCATATAATTAAAGATACAGATGTTTTAATCATAGATTTATGTAATTTAATTATGTATAAAGAATTGTCGTCACTCCCAGTTGAACTTAAATTAAATTTTGGATTAATATACAATGTAGATAAATTAATAAAATTACATAATAAATTAAAAATAAAACACGGCAACTTTAATTCAGAATTGCCTGAACAAATGATGGCAATAAATCATATTAAAGGCAATGAAAAGATATTAGAAATCGGTGGAAACATTGGAAGAAATAGTTTGATTATATCGTCATTATTAACCGATAGTAAAAATTTAGTGACATTGGAATCTGATACTGAAATAGCATTACAGTTAACTGAAAATAGAGATATAAATAATTTACAATTTCATATAGAAAATAGCGCTTTGTCGTTACGAAAACTAATACAAAAAAATTGGGACACCATAGTTTCAGATGAATTATTACCGGGGTATAAACCAGTGAATACAATAACATTAGACCAATTGAATGATAAATATAATATTGAATTTGATACTTTAGTATTAGACTGTGAAGGAGCGTTTTATTATATTCTATTAGATATGCCTGAAATATTAAACAATATAAATTTAATCATCATGGAAAATGATTATCATAATTTGGAACATAAATTATATATTGATAATAGATTACGAGAAGAAAATTTTGAAGTAGTCTATTCACATTTTGGCGGATGGGATAATACATGTCCATGCTATAATAATTTTTTTGAAACATGGAAAAAAAAAGGTTTATAATATTTTTATAGTTTTTTTTGATAATGCCAATTACGTCGTATAGGAGATAAATAACTTAGACACCAGGTACCAAAAATAATCCACATAGAAGAAATACTATTACCACCATTATATATTAACCACCGAAGTGCTTGACAATGGGGTGCAGGCACAATAAATGGCGATAATACAAATCCTTTTACATCATTTGGAGCACATAAAGGGACATACAATTGACTTGCACCATAATGTAAACAAATCCAAAGCAAATATATTCCTACCGCATTAAATATCGAGTACATTAACTCAGTAACATTTTGTAATAATTTCATTTTATGTAAATATTATTATTAAAGTAATAATATTTATAAAGTTCAATTTTTATATAGTTCCGTTCATTTTAAATTGTATATCCCATTGTTCTAACAATTGGATTGGGATATCCGGCAATATAGGGTGTGATTCCCAAAAATAACGACAAAACGACCATTGGAATTTATAATTCGTTGGGTATAATTCAGCATAATTCGTTTTTAAAAATTTACAAATAGGTTGAGGTAATAATTCTAATTGTGAATGAGGCATTACAAATGATAATTGAGTTTGAGGAGAGAAGGCAAAAGAGTTTTTAGAATGAATAAAATCCGTTTCAAAATGAGGAATATATTTACGTAGGTCATTAAACAATGGAGGATAATGATAATTATATTTCCATTTCCAATCAGGACAACCACGCGAATAATATTTGAAAACCCATTCCAAACCTTCCAAATAATTAATACAAAGATTTTTTAAAAATGTAATAGAATAATCCTCATGAAAAAGAGTTTTATAATACCGTTTTTCCCATCCACTTTCAGTAGGACAAATATATTTTTCTTCAGCGCGAAATAAAATAGGTAAATTTAAAGTAACTTCTAATTTTTCTTCATCCGTTGAAGCCGGCATGCTGCGTTTATCAAATTTTTCACGTACTGAATATTCATTCAATAATAAATCTTTTTCTAATTTTGCGATTTCGGATATAAAGGTACCTACATGTTTCCAATGGATAGAATATGTATCCTTAGAAATAAAATAATAATCAGGGTGTTTGCCAATATGCATTCTATATATATTCATCAAAACATCAATCCCATGTGTTCGTATATTCATTGCCGGAAAATGCGGTAAAAAATCATTACCTAATAAAAAACAAAGAAAGACATAATCATAAACACGGTGTTTGTCTGGAAAAGAACAATTCATTTCAGTGACAATAGAATTGGATAATAAATCAATATCTAAAAAATACAAATCCATAATTCCACCCTTTACTTCAACGGGTATAGAACTTTTAATAAATTCAGGTGCTTCACGAAATACCCAAATATTTTTACAATATTTCAAATGAAAAATAGAAAGCATAATTAAATCCGCATCCAAACCATACAATGCAATTGTATCGTTCTGTATTCGCGAATCCCTAATATATTCCGTCAATTTATGTTCGCCTTCGCCTACTTCATTGGATCCAGAGCAAACAATACGGTTTAAATTATATTTTCGTTCATTATATTTAAAATGCATAGCAATACGTTTGGATAAAAGTTCCATAAAAGGAGTTCCTGGTGTAATGGCTGAAGTATTCCATTTGCTTGGTTTTTGTAATCCCAATTCCGTCATATATTGGGTTTTATAACGCCGCGTTTTTTGTTGTTGCATTTTAGCAAAGGGTGCTACGCCATCAAAAGCAATATATACACTCTCTTTAGGTTGAACGAGTGCGATATATTTTTCAATGCCGCTAATCACATTTTCAATAATAAGATTTTCAAAATCCGAACTAGATAATTGTTTGTATTCATCACTTGTATTCATTTTATTTACCGAATCATAGATAATAGAATTACAATCCATTAATAAATGTTGAAACCCTGCATTGGTTTTAAAAAACTGTAAATTTCGTATAATATTAGGATAATTTTTAATAATATACGAAAAATAACTTGGAATTCCCATTGTTTACCGTCTCATATATAAAATAAAAATATGTTTATATCCTTTTCGCAATATAATTATTTGCGTTCATTTTGACGGTAAAAAGAAAAATAAAATATTAGTATATAAGTTAGGATGAATAAAAAAAAAATAGAAAATAGTAAAAATTCCATAAAATTAAAAAATGTTATCGCCGAACGTGATGTAACGAATTTGAAAGAATTTATAAAAGAAAAAAATTCGTACATTCAAGAAATAATAAGAAAAACGATAATATCCATCAAACGCAATAAAATGTATGAGATATTTAGCAATAATGATATTACGTTATCATTAAACATATTAAACGATTTATATGAAAAAACGAATGAAATTTCAACAAAGGTAGCAGAAGAACCAATAGAAACAGAAAAAATAATAGAAAATATGCAAAAAATAATAGACAAATTATCAATGATTATTTGTGGATTTGGAACAATGAATATAGACGATTTATTATTTATCAGTTTCGGTTCTCAATATTCACAAATAAAAGTACCCAATCCAATTATTGCGGACAAATATGAAATCATTCGAAAATATGTCTACCCATTAGGATATAAAATAATACATTGGAAAGATAATAAACCGGCATTATCAAAAACACCTCTACTATGTTGTAATAAAATAGTAGAAGATGTAATACAAATTGAGAACACCAATATGTTTGAATGTTTTGATGTAGATATAAATGTTAAATTATTTTATCAAAAAATATACGGCATCAGAGTAGTGATACAAAACGAAACTTTGAAAAAAACGATCATTGTAAACGGAATCATAGAAGATTTAAATATAGATTGTTTAAATAATAAATATATAACCGCACGAAAGGATTATTTAGTTTCTCATGCGAGAACATTGCCTACCAACGATCAACAAATTATGGAAAAAATAATAAACGCCATAACACTGAAAGATATTTTAATCTTTGGGGATTTGGATTTTCATAAAAAAATCTATTCGGTCTTGGCGGAAATTAGTCAGATTAAAACAAATAAATTGGATATAACAATCAAAAAATTCTTAGAAAACGACCTGTGTTCTCAACGAAATATGTTAATCAATTTATTATTATACAACAAAGAAGATGAAATGCAATATATATGTTATTTGCTCTATGATTTAATATCGGTAAATTCCGCCGACAATGTAGATACTAAAGAACAGTTAATGATATATGATAGTTTACCATGGAAGATAAAATCTCATTTCAAAGATATCGTGAAATGTACGATAAAATACACGAACGATATGGTACAGAAATACGATATAAATAAAATTTCATTGGAACAACAAATCTATTTATTAAAAGTAGATGACGCAATCAAAGAAAAGGCGTTGATAAAATTAAAAGAGATCAAAGGTAAATCTGACGAATCGGGAACCAAAGCAAAACAATATTTGGAGGGATTGATTAAAATACCATTTGGGTTTTATAAAGAGGAACCATTATTAAAGAAGATGAAAGAATTGAATGAAACGTTTATTAAAATAATTAATAATAGCGAGAACCTATTAACCACTGCGGATATAGTAAAGAAAGATAAATATACCAAAATAGAAATGTTAAAGAATATAACCAAAATAAACGAAACGATTTTTACCAAGGTTCTCACAGATATAAATAAAATTCTAAATCAATTAAATAATAAACAACTCACTAATATTTTACATTATATTAATAGTGTAAAGAAAAACAAAAACGAGGACAAAATAACAATCACCAATAAAACCAAATCTATTAGAATAGAAGAAATCAATAAGTATTTGACAACCATACAAAACGACGAATTAGTCATTATGGAAATATATGATTTAATCAAAACCGATTATCCGATTTCATTAACCAAAACTATCACTGATATGAAAAATATGAAAACCAATATCATGAGAATAGAACACAATATGAATGATGTGACCGATGTATTGAATAAATCTATACACGGACATAATTATGCGAAAAACCAGATATTAAAAATTATAGGTCAATGGATGAATGGAGAACAAAGAGGTTATAGTTTTGGGTTTGAAGGTTCTCCTGGTGTTGGTAAAACATCATTAGCCAAATATGGATTAGCGAATTGTCTGAAGGATGAAAATGGGGTATCTCGTCCGTTTGCATTTATAGCACTCGGTGGTTCGTCGAATGGTTCCATGTTAGAAGGTCATGGGTATACCTATGTAAACTCAACCTGGGGACGAATTGTAGATATATTAATGGAAACAAAATGCATGAATCCTATCATATATGTAGATGAATTAGATAAAGTAAGTAAAACCGAGAATGGTAAAGAAATCATTGGCATATTAACCCATTTAATTGATTCAACACAAAATGATACTTTCCAAGATAAATATTTCGCAGGAATAAATATAGATTTATCCAAAGCCTTATTTATATTTTCCTATAATGATCCAGAGCAAATAGATAAGATATTATTAGACCGTATACACCGCATTCGTTTTGAAAATTTATCCATAGACGAGAAATTGGTGATCGTAAATAAATATATATTACCGGAAATAAATAAAAAAATGGGATTCTGCGACGTGGTTTCTATCAATGATAAATTAATAGAGTATATTATTTTAAATTATACGATAGAACCAGGTGTAAGAAAATTAAAAGAGTTATTATTTGATTTGTATGGTGAAATCAATATAGAAATATTAAAAATCAAAAATATAGAAGAATTTGAAATGCCAATTGTTCTCACCGAAGAATTATTAGAGACCAAATATTTAAAAAAATATCATAAAATAGAAGAGAAAAAGATACATGAAAATCCCGAAATAGGAATTATCAATGGATTGTGGGCGAATGTATTAGGAAGAGGAGGCATCATACCAATCCAAACAATGTTTTTCCCTTCATCCACGTTCTTAGAATTGCGATTGACCGGTTTACAAGGAGATGTCATGAAAGAAAGTATGAATGTAGCCAAAAGTTTAGCATGGAATATTACACCATTAGATCGAAAGAAAGAGTTATTAAAATACTTCGAAGAAACCAAATGTCAGGGATTACATATCCATTGTCCGGAAGGTGCGGTATCAAAAGACGGTCCATCTGCAGGAACTGCCATAACCATAGCAATATATAGTTTATTAAATGAAAAAAGAATAAAGAATAATGTAGCAATAACTGGCGAAATTAATTTACAAGGTGAAGTAACGGCAATCGGTGGTTTAGATTTAAAGATACAAGGAGGTATTCGTGCGGGCGTAAAAACATTTTTATATCCAAAGGCAAATCATAAGGATTTTAAAGAATTTTTAGAAATATATGGTGAAAAAGATATGGTAAAAGGGATAGAATTCAAACAAGTATCAAATATAAAAGAAGTTTTCGAACATGTTTACGAATAATAAGAATAATAATATGTTTATCATATACAAAAATATCCTTGTATATTATAATTTAGATGGAATTAAATTTTATATCAATCATATATTTATTTTTAAGATTATCGCCATTTATATTGGTGTGTTTCTTTGCATTAGCATCTTTATTCAATCAAGATTTTAAAGGATTAATTTATTTAGTCGGATTGATTGTTACCTGTTTTATTAGCATTTTAGTAGGAATGCCACTTAAATCAACCATAGAAGAATTAAATAAATTGATAGTGAGCCCTAATCCAACTGGAAAGCCATTTATATGTTCGGATATGATTACCTTAGGAAATGCTCCATTATTCAATTTACCGATAGGGCAAACCATATTCGGATTCACATTTGCATATTTATTGAGTATTATTACCAATCCAAAACACAATTATGTGAGTCAAAATATTCCAACTCTAATATTTTTCCCAGTCATCATTTTATTTGATATGATTTGGAATTTCAGAAATGGTTGTTTTGTCCTTGAATTACCCATTGCATTAGGTATTGGATTTGGCTTTGGTTGGTTATGGGGGTATATAATAGAATCATCTAAAATGACGAATTTATTATATTTTAATAAAATTTCTGGAGCATCTGAATGTAGTCGACCTACGAAGAGTACATTTACATGTAAAGTATATAAAAACGGACAATTAATATCCAAGAATATGGCATCCAGATAAATAAACATTATGGTTCAAAACAATTATAATTTTTATTAAACCATTCTTTTAATGTTTCAACTTGTCTAATTCGGAACATATCATTTGCAATCATGTGGACGCTTTTATGTTTGTCTTGAAAATGGTATAAAAAGTTAAAAATAATATTTTTGGTTACAGCGGTAGAATATTTAGAATCCAATTCCGAATGTGGAAATTGAGGATAATTTTTCTTTTTATTTACAGTGTTATGAAATACATATAACATATCTATCAAATCTTGTTTGGTACGAATCGCATTAAAATTAATGTTTTTCATATATTCCATTGCATGATTCGCGCACATAGGACATGGTAAATTCGCACAAATACTGTAAATATGGTTTAATAAATCACCGCGCACTTTTTGAAAGCACTCTTCTTTGACTTTACATGCCAATGTGTGAAATAATAACCATGTAGGTTCTCCCCATTTCATTTTTTTCACAGTTGGTTCAGATGACATAGGAATTGATTTTGCTATACTAGTTACGCTTGGTTTTCTACCAAAATTCGCCGAATACACTGTATTATTTGGGGGCGGCGCGATTGAATAATTATTTTTAGGTTTTAATGTAAAATTCATATTCATTATCTTTTATGATTTATCTATATAAATAATAGAAAAATTATCCTAAATTTATATTTATTGCTTTTGAGAATAAATATAAAAAAATGTCATACTATATTAATAATTATGGAAACCAAAGAGCAATTAATAAAAACAATCAAAGAATGGGTGAAAATGGATAATGAAATTCGGACATTGAGTAAAGAATTAAGCACACGCAAAAATGATAAAAAAAAGATTTCTACTAAATTAATGGAAACCATGAAAACACATAATATTGATTGTTTTGATTTAAATGACGGGCAAATATGTTATACGAAGAAGAACATTAAAAAACCAATCACAAAAAAAGTGTTGATGGGTATATTGTCTACTTATTATAATGGCGACATTACAAAAGCAGTTGAACTAAACAATTATATTATTGATAACCGAGAAGAGGTAGTAAAAGAGACGATCGAAAGAAAAATAACTACGAATAATAAATAAACCTTCTTGCGAATAAATACTCTGTATGATTTTTATTTTAATTTTTATAAGGCGTTAGACCAACCCAAATTCAGGGATCGTATATTTGTTATCATCGGTCAAAACATATTTAGCAATAATTTCTGGATTTTGTTTTTCGCTTAATATGTCTTCGGTTTTGTAAACATTTGTAAATTTATCAACATAATAGACAATGCCTTTAATTTCTTCGGCAAATACTTCTAATTTTTGCATGGAATTGATTTCACTACACTCTAATTGGTTTTGCATTAAACCGTTTGGTGTACCCTTATAATGAGTTCCGCAAAACTCACAATCATCTTTTCTTCTACGGGTACATTGCTCGCCATTCGCTCGTTTAGCGATACATCGGTTCAATGAAGGAATAGAATTTTTAATGCGTTTTCGTTTATTTAAATCTTCTTTTCCTAATGTGAAACGCTCATATTCATATACAAATTCAAGTAAATCATTTATTTTTTCTTTATCATTTAAATTCAATTCAGTGATCTTATCGCGGATTTTATCTTTAAACAAAGTTACATATAATTCTATCTTCTTATTAATTCTTTTTTCCATCTTGCCAAGCGCGCAGTAAGGTTTTTGTAAAAAGGGGAGTAATTCGGAACTTATAAGTTATTTACGAAATTATCTTTAATTCAATTTTTTATATTTATTTTCAAAATAAATATAAAGAAAACAAAAAATTGATTCTATAAGAATATATAACTTAATTGATAACCGCATGAGCCATACAAAAGGAAAAGAATGCTCGAAAGAAGGTAAACGATATGAACTTGCGATACACGAAATAGTAAGACATTGTAAAATTGGCAATAACCCGTTCAATACGCAATCTGAACTTGAATTAGGCGGTTGTAATTCCAAAAATGACATCGAATGTAACTTACATACAACGAATGATATTCCAATCGAAATAAAAAAAATGAAAACGCCTGATTGGATGCAATGTTCTCTACAATATAATATAGAAAATAAAAAATGGTTAGGAAGTTTAAAAAATAAAATTCCAGAAAAATCTAAACAAATATTTGAATATTTGATAGGTAATATACAATTATTTAATGGTAAAATACCACCCTTTATGTTGAATGATATTACACACGAAGAATGGATAAAAATAAAACAAGAAACAACAGATTATAACGATACATATATAGATTGTCCGAATGATACTATAAAACGATTATATAATGAAAAAGGATGTTATTATATCCAAATATCTGAAAAGGGACTATATCATCTAGGTAATGATATATGTGGGTTTAACGTTCCAGAATTTATATGCGAACAACAATTGAGGATAAGAACCAAAATACATACTACAAAAAATAGTAAAGGATTCTGTAAATTATCCGTAACAATCGCATGTCAACCAAAAAATATAAACAAATTATTAGCAAGTCCATATAGTTTAGATAAGATAGAATTATTACCGCCAAATTTACTCTATGCGATTACATAGACGAATTCGAAATAATAATAATTTCCGAAGAAGTTTTCGTTTTATTCATACCATAACTCCAATCCACATCTTGTAAAATAATATAATCTTTATACAATTCCTTTATATAATCGCAATTATTATAGGTAACAATCCAATTTTTTTTAGTTTTTAATACATCATATAAACGTTCATGATTAAAGTTCTCATGTAAATCTCCATTATTACCATAGAGTTTCGATTTTTTATTCAAATAATATGGAGGGTCTAAAAATAACAATGAAGTATCATTGGAATGGTTCTCAATAAATTCTTCAAAATCTAAATTATATAAATCAATACCGTGAAAATCCAATGCTTCAATTCGATCAATAGATGAAGGCGTATATCGTTTCATACTTGCTTCTTGGGAAAAACCACCCGACATGGTGGCTCCACTGAAAGAACATCTATTTATGATGAAATATTGTATAGATTGTTGCAATACATTATCATTCAATCCTAAAATCGTTTTTCTATAATTCATAAAGTCTTCTTTGGTGATGGTCTTTATTTTTCTTAATTCATTGCATAATTCGGTTTTGTTTATTTTAACTTGATACCAAAAATGATACAAAGGTGTAAATTTATCATTTACGCACAATTTATATTTATATTTATTCTGGAAATAAAATTCAAAGGAGCCTCCTCCAAAGAATGGTGAAAGAAGCGTATCAAACGAACGTACATCAAAATATTGGCATATTACATTATCAATGAGTTTACATGCTCTTGTTTTACCGCCCGGATATCGGAGGGGTGACGTGTTATTTACTTCTATGGTCATCATTCTTTTGTTTATTCTATTACTATTAATATTATTCTTCTAAATCAATTTTTTATTATAGTAAAAAAATACGATAATAAAATCCGTATTGCTCTAATTCCATTCATCTGGTCGTTCTTTGGTTCCGCCATCATATTTTACCGCAAATTTATTTGTTATCATATATTCGTTTACACAAAAGGTTTCATCTACATAAACATCTGCTAATAATCGTCCATATTTTTCGGTAGAAACATTTTTTAATACAACAATTTTATTCATGATGATAGCACTTAACGCGTCTCTGGCGCGTTTTGCCAATTCTTTTTCTGTTGCGGTCTTTCCTTTAATTTCGGGCGTATCAATGCCGTTTAATCTTACAGTAAAACGGTATACTGGACCGCTAGTATTGGGTAATTTCGCAGCAAGAGTGAAAGTATCTCCATCATACACTTTTACAACTTTACCTGCTGTAATTGGTGGTATGAATGGTGTAGTATTTTCGTAAGTAACTTTGTCTAAATACTCCATTTCATTATAGATATATTTTATTATATTATTTACATTCGTACAACAACAAAGATAATAGCCCATATTAGTCAAAGCGTTAACACATGACATAATTGATGTAAATGATATTATATAATCTCATACATTACAACTAATTATTTCTTCAATTTTTTATTTTTCCTACTTTTTCTACTTTTCTTACTTTTTTTATTCTTCCTACTTTTTTTACCACCTAAAATTCCTTTACTATATTCAGCTACATCTGAATTCGCTCGTTCATCCATTATTTTTTGTAATATAACTTGACTTGGAACTTTATAAAAATAAAAAGGAGGTGATGATAACAGCATTTTACCTTGTGGAAACGGATATTCATTGCCCGGTTTGCCTGTGTTAACATCTCGTATATTAATAAAATGAGCGGCATTTCCAATACCAGGTACATTACGCAAACTTTTAAATGTGCCTAGTTTCCTTACGTTTGTAAAATTTCCATTCGTTATATAATCATCTTGGTCTGCTCCTTCATATTGAATATAATAATCTGTATCTGGAACGAGATCATTTATATTGACTTCTTCCATAATATATATTATCTAAATATATTTTTTTACCATCCCTTTTCATTATCTGGAATAGATGTATTGTACGTAAAATCATTATATAAATCTGTAATCAATTCATCAAAGTCCAAATCTTCCAACAAACAATGTTCCCAAGTAAATTTATCATAAATATAAGGCATGTTATAATCAATATTTTTCGGGTTGGTGCCTTCAAAAATTTCTCTGTTGGTTGGACCCACATAACTATATTTATCATTGTTTGGCGCATCTAATAATTGGTCGTCTTGATAATGCCCGTAACAACACATATCCCAGTGTCCGAATTCACCTGTATCTTCATCATAACAAGTTACTTTATTGCAAACATAATCATTGTCTGGGTCATTCGGCCAATCATCGGAATTAAATCCACCTGCCATATATTTGACTTGTAAAATTCGTTCCAATGTTGGATGGATAGGCCAAAATGACGGGTCCGCAGGAGAAGCAGATTCTAAATGGTCTCCACCAAATATTTTACTACCATATCCGCCGCAAATAAAATCGACCCAAGCATCCCATCCTTCATCTGGCATAACTCCATAAGCAGGTACACATTCGTATTCACTATTTAAAATACTATGCTGTAACATCATGACTAAAACATCTTCACGGTCGGCATTACATTCGTATACGCAATTCATATCGCCAAATTCCACTGAATATTCACCTTCATCATTTACCGACGTACAATCATCGGACGGTACTAAAATATCAGATCTATAAAATTCTTTCAAATAAAAAATCCAATTTTTACATAAATCCAATTGACCTTCTACATCATTAATATATCCAGCGTCTCTTAAATAGCTCATTGCATCACAACCAAACACTCCACCAATCGTTCCATGTGTCGCTGCGTGTGCTGCATAAGGTATTTCGTGTAAAAAATCAACGATTTCGTCATATTCTAATAATGAATAATGGGAACTACAAGTGGGTAAGGTTTTATCAATAGAGGTATAACGAGCAATATATTTGGACGGATTTACATTCCAAGGAGAACGCATATATCCATAAGCATAATACAAATCATCAAATTTAGTATTCATATCTACTTCTAAATTTTCCCATCTACCATCAGGTATTCTACCATCGTCAATCGAATTTTGTGAGTAGAGCCATCCCCATGTATAATTATTTGGCAGTGGCAAAGAACCAAATGTATCTTTTGTAAATACAGGCGAATCCCATACCGCAATATTACTTGCGGTTTCTATGGTGAAATCCCAATAAGGTAAGGTAATAGAAGGATCAACTGCTTGCATGGAAACTTCAAACATATTTGTCATTTTAATATGTTGGGCGGCAAATCCATTTCCTTCATGGATATGATCTGAATGCATCCAACCCGCATTAAAATAATGAAAATTCAATAAATATTTATAATTATGATAATTATCACCATAAATAGATTGCCCGGTGGCATCGTCATATTTCCATAAAGCCCACATTGTTTCCATTGTTTTATCTAAATCCGCATCCGTCAAAGACCGAAATTCCCGACGAACATACATACATAAAAAATTGCCCGTGGTAGACTGTCCTGTTTTCACGCCATTTTTTAATTTATACTCTATAATCGTTACTGTAAACTTATCTACGTTTGTAGTGCATCCAAAATTAAATGTATCTTCATAATCTTTTCCACTAATACATTCATTGGTTGTTGTATCACAAATATTATATTTATAATAATAGTCCGAACTATCGGAAGTTATATTTAACCACATATCAGCATAAGGTTCCACAATACCATCATAATTTTCTAAGAAATTATATTTATAAATACTGCTGGGATTTGCTGAAAAATAGGGTAAACTTTCATACCCATCACGGTTGGTAGTAAAAGAAAAAGTAACCGTTTTTTTACTGGGGGAATGCGTAGGTAAATGAGTAGGTACAATGGTTGGATAATATACGGTTTTGGTTTGTTCTTTCGGTGCAAATGTTGCCATATAAGTTGGTTTATAGGTAGCTCCAAAATTGGGTAAATCATTTGCATATAAATCAGTGATACTACTAATATTGGCGCTATAATCACTGGAGTAAAAAATAAATATTATTGTCATTAAACCGGCAAAAAAAGTACTGATATAAAAATATTGTCTAGTATAATAGGTTTGGCGTAAATTATTTATTTCATCATTTTCATTATCGTCTACATTATTATACAAGAATTTTCTATGAAAATAAGTTCCATAATTTTTCATTCTGTTATAAAATATGTAAATATATTTTTAAATATTTTATCATTAATAATTATCATCGCATTCTAACAAATCTAAAACATTTTATGTAATTTCTTATAAAATTCAATCGCATCTATACAAACCCCGCGCAAATTATTTCGCACCGTATTTTTATCCGCTTGTTTAATATAGGCAATTCGTATGACACTATCTGAATTATGAGGATGTAATTTTTTAAAACCACAAAAGGTGAATATTTTTTCTTTCATATAAAATTGTTCGTATAATAAATATTCCAATACTTTACCTACAGTATAATCCTCATTTTCTAGTATAATATCGTAACTATGTTCCATAGTGGTTTCACTAATATTGATTGGCAATATATCATTATCAATAGCGGAAACTAATTCTACAAATTTATTTTGTAAAATAACACAAGCTTTTTGTACTAATTCTTTATTGGTATAAATACCAAGTGTTTGTATAATAAAATCAAAACTATCGGCTATAAAATATCGTTGGGCGTCCAATAGATAAAAGTTCTTCTTTTGGAATTCAATTTCTTCTTTGGTATTGTTTTCAGAGCGCATTTTGTCTTCATAATGTTCCCACATTTCATCAATTCTCGCGAGATTCACTGTATTTCCATACGAACATTTTGAAACGACATTAAACATGCTATTATTTTTAGCATTGCCAATGGAAAATTCTGCAACTAATTTCAATTGTTCGCCAGGGATTCCATCGCCAATTTTTGGTCGTAACCGGGCAAATTCAATAAACGAATTGGTTTTCGCGTTTGCCGGAAATATTTTTCGCATTTCATTCTCACTTAAATAATTATCATTGGTTTTATTACGAATTTTAAAATGTTCGGTGGTTACATATACCATATGGTCGGTATCATTTTTCATATCCACTTCTAATACATATTTGTCGGGTAATAATTCTAATTCAGTAATATGAATAGGAATGCAACTTAAACGGTGTTTCAAAATTTCATTATGTAAACGAGTTGTATTGACTAAAATATTACATTTATTTTCCGCATATGTTTCGGTTAAAATGACATTTATAGGGATTTCGGATAAAATAGTTCTACGAATTGAATTCGCTAAACTAACATTTAATCCAGATAATGTAAATTTGTAAACATCACCTTCTTCTGATATATTAGATAATTTAGGGTCCATGATTATAAAGTATATAATTATTATTTTATATATTTTATTCATTTAATTCAATTTTTCAAGTATGATGCAGATATTTTTTATTCAGCAATAAATTCAATCAAATATTTATAGATAAACCGCATTCGTTCAGGTGGCGTCATTAACCCCCATAAAAATTTTATTTTATTTTCCGTATTATGATTTAAATTGCTATGAACTTTAATAAATACATATTCAACCAGTTCTCTATGAAATTTAAGATTTAACATATAGTTACGTCTCAATACATATTCATATTTCATATCAATACCATAAACCGGCGCAATATTATTATTACAAAATTTAATTAAATCACATATCAAAACCGCTCCATTATATTCGTTGTAATATACATCTTCTACAAATTTAAAATCATTCATAAAACTACGTATATCAAATAATAATAATTTTATTTGCGGTTTATATGTATAAGGCATTATATGGTTAATAATTATATCTATTGGTAATTTTTTGAATAATTCAATATCTAACATTTTATAATGTAGATAAAAAATATATAAATAGTTTTCACAATAATTATAATTAATGAAATAGTATGCCAAAAAGGAACTTATTGATTACGGGCGGTTGTGGATTTATAGGTAGTAATTTTATAAATCATTTTTTCCCTAAAAACAAAGTCAATACATTGGTAAATGTCGATGCTATGTATTATTGTGCCAGTGAGGAAAATGTCAACGAAGATATACGAAAGAATCCTAATTATATCTTTAAAAAAGGAAATATTTGTAATTACGATTTCATAGAAAAAATATTAAAAGAAAATGAAATTACGCATATTATTCATTTTGCCGCCCAATCACACGTACAAAATTCATTTGACGATTCGATAAATTTTACATATGATAATATATTAGGAACACATACCTTATTAGAAGCCTGTAAAAAATATGGCAAAATAGTTAAATTCATACACGTTTCAACAGATGAAGTATATGGAGAATCAATGAATACTATAGAAGAAACACATAAAACCGAACATTCTATTTTATGTCCGACGAATCCATATGCAGCAACAAAAGCCGGTGCAGAATTATTAGCCCAATCCTATAACCATTCTTTTAAAATGCCAATTATTATTACAAGAGGAAATAATGTATATGGTCCAAATCAATATCCAGAAAAATTAATTCCCCGATTTATACAATTATTGAAAGAAGACAAAAAAGTAACGATACAAGGAGATGGTAGTAATGTGAGAGCGTTTTTACACGCAAACGATACTGCGTCGGCATTCGAAACAATATTAGAAAAAGGAGAAATTGGAGAAATATATAATATCGGTTGTGATGATGGAATGGAATATTCGGTATTAGAAATCGCCAAAATACTCATTCAATTAATAAAACATACGGAAGACTATGACAAATGGATTGAATATGTAGAAGACCGACCATTTAATGATAAACGATATTATATTAGCAATCAAAAATTAAAAGATTTGGGTTGGGAAATAAAAGAAGATTTTATGAGGAGTTTACAAAAATTAGTATAATTCTTTTTTACATGTATGGACGTATTTTGAGTAAGAATAATGAGCGGCAATTGCTGGAAAACTAATTGGATATGTTAATCCAGCAATAAATCCAAAAGCATAATTACCAAAAACGGTTTTTAAAAATTGATTAGGTGTAGGTTTTAAGCGAATTTCTTCCAAATAATCTACTTCTCTTACGCCTGAATATAATCCAATCAATGTAGTCGTAGGTAAAATATACGGCAATACCATAACATAATATAATTTCACACGAAACGACGGATGCATTTGTATTACATAATACAAATGTATTTTTTATATCTTTTCTAAAGTAATATTACTCCATTTTTGTCTAGGTCTATCCTCTAATACTTTCGCCCAATCTTTATATTCAGGATGATTTTTAATAAATTTGTCAACAATAAATGGTTCTCCACATGAAGCGCCAAATCTACCTACAAAAGATAATTTCGCTGCCATTTCGGAATTCACTACTTTACCGTCGGTACACCCGCGTGGAAAATAAGGACTGCGTTTACCCTTTTCACCATCTAAATCACTATGATTGCATATTCCTTTTTTATTTAATATTTGTTTCTTTAAGAAACAATCATAATGGTCGGATATTATTTTTTTGGAGTTCTCCATATTGATTTTACCATGATATGTTTCATTTAATAATTCATTCAATCTCATATGACGAGAACCACAAGAAGTTTTTACATTGCCAAAATCTTTATCCTTTGTTTCTTTATCACGTAATTCTTGACTCATTGCTGAATTCATACCATAAAATACCCCATTATGGGTTCTCTGAATATTTTTTATTTTCAATCCTAATTCAAACAACATGATTTCATTTGTTTTAATGTTTCCCAACAACCAAGAACAAGCATAATCGCCGGCATTATTGGTTGTCATTATTCTTACATAATCATCCAACGTATCACCATATTGCATTGCCTGGCGTATTCTACAAAAAAAAGGTGTGCCAAATTTGGGTTTATAACTAATATCGCCAATCGTAGTTTCACAACCGATAATTCCGCTACCACATAAGAACCAATCAGATGTACTGGCAATACTACCAGGCATTGTTTGCATTACAAAAGGATGTCCTTTTTCAGGAGTGACATATAAAACAATATTCAATAATTGTCCGGTAGCGTAATCACTATGTGTATTATGTGCCATCACGATATCACCCTTTTCAGTGGAATTTCCACAAGCAATAAAAGCACTACACCGTTGTAAATTTTTATCAAATATTTCGGACATTGACATAATGGAATTCCAGGCGATTATATAATCAACTGAAACATCTATATTACCATATTTCAATCCCGCACAAATTCCTTTTATCTCTTCGTAAAATTCGGGAAAATGTTTTTTTACTTTTGGTTTGATTAACGTATTGCATTTATTGATAAATGTTCTCAATGATACTTTGAAATCTATTTTCACAATAAATGGAAATACTTTGAGAACCTTTTTAAATTGGTTTCTAAATAAATAACCATGCGCGAATCCTCTCTCATATGGATTACCATAAATATGGGCGATATGCCAGCCGTCTTTCTCTTCTATCATTTCCCCATGTAGTATCGGTTTTTCAATTGTTTCGTCCAATGTTCTCTTTATTTTTTTTGTATTATTCTTTTTCGATTTCGTTTTTGTTAATTTTATAGATTTATTCGATGTTGACATTATAATATGCAATGATATATTATAATATGTAATTCTTAATTTGCCGAAAACATTAATGCAATAAGTATAAAAAATAAAATAAATGGCAATAATACTAAAAACCACGCCAATTGTGGAACGCCGGCTTTACATATTAGATTCAATATCCAAGTCCAAAATAAAATATAAAGAATTTTAATAGCAAATACTAATGCTGTACTTCCTACCGCACAGGTCAATGAACCAACACAATAAGTATTCATATTACCATAGTTTTGTATAGCCATAATAATAACTGCTATGACTGAAATAACTAAATAAACGTACGATGGTGTACATAGATTTCTTAAACCGGTTACTTTCATATTGATATATATTTATACAGAAAAAAATGTCCTAAATTTAAAAATGCATGTTATGTATCTTTTTCAATCAATATTCTAACCTACTCAATATCTACATGTGTTAACATATGTCTTCTACAACAAACATTATGTAAACCTAAATCATCTAATACTTTTCCTTCCGGTGTTTTTTCCATATTTTCTTTTGATAAATATACAACTTTATCTACTTTCGCGCCATTTGCCATTTTAATGCGGCGTACTTCTGCCAAATAAAAACGATATTTGTCGGCTAAAACATTGCCACAGGTAAAACATTTAATTGGGATTATCATTCTATTGTTATTATATAGTTATAAGTTTTATTTTATTTTTTCATATATTATTTTATTCAATTTTTTACAGCAAAATAATATATAATGATTTATTAGATGGACTCTAAACTAAAAATGATTCTTATTCTTTCAATACTATTTTTGTTTTTAGCAATATACTTTTTGCTTTATAAAACACAAGAGGGATATTATTCTTCCTATTCACAAAATTCCGAAGTAGATGGAGTGGTTACTCAACATGGTAATTCATATATAAATGATATAGCAAATACAAGCAAATTATATATTGATGGAAATAGTTACGTAACAGGAAATTCGTACATTGATGGAAATACTTTTACTACAAATGGCAATACGAATGTTAATTATAGATACAATAAAGATAATTTAGATATAACTTATCATCCTGATGCTACAACATTATTAAATAATTCAACCAATTATAGTTTACTTTCTGACACAATTACGACATATGATGCGTCTGGAAATCAAATATTAGTTCCAAAAGACATAGAAGGTCCAACAATATACTATGAACCTGGTTCCTTTAAATTTGGTGCGTCTACATATGTACCGAATTACGCTGATAGTATTTATTTAAGCAAAACAACAGGTGAAGCAAATACGGGAAAATATATGGATACCGCTTCTATAATGGGCGGTCAATGTGAATATTATAAAGATAGTCCTATCAAATTAGAAGAAGTATGCAATGCTACACGACCCGATAAATGTGCGTCAATGTCTTGTTGTGTTTTATTAGGTGGTTCTAAATGTGTTGCAGGTAATGAAAGTGGACCTATTATGAAATCCAATTTTGCTGATATATTTGTTAAAAATCGCGACTTTTATTATTATCATGGCAAATGCTACGGAAATTGTCCGCATTAAATTATCATATATCCTTTAGTAGTTTTTTTCCGTTGTAATTTTGGTTCAGTCTTACCTGAATTATCATGATGTATCTTATCATGACAATTTTTACAAATACTTACTAAATTTGCCATATTATTTTTATGAATATGTCCGATAAAACCGTTCTCGTCGGCTTCATGTTGTTCTTGTAAATGGTGTATCTCTTCTCCCATTTCCACTTTACATATTTCACATATGCCTCGTATTTTATTCGCATTATATTTGGTCGTTTTTTTCGCCAATTCACCTTGTGTTTCCGGATAATATTTATTTCGTATTGCATATGCTTTATCTAAGAAATCATCGGTCAAATAAAGAGATTTACATACTTCTAATCCATAAGTCTTTGTTCCGGGTCCATCTTTCAATTTACGGTCATACACTAAACAATCTCGTTCACGGTCATAAAGAACAGACATATGATTTAAAGATAATCTATCCAGTGATTTTACTTCATCATAATGAATAATTTCATGAAAATGTGTGGCAAATATAAATGAACTATGTTTGGAGTGTAAATCCATTAAACCTGCGACAAAAATACTCAACGCACTTTCAGTTTCTGTGCCCGAACATAACTCGTCTCCCAAAATTAAACTGTTATTGTCAGCCATTTTTAATATGATCCGCAATTCCGACATTTCTACTGCGAAAGTAGACAACCCTTTAAAAATATTATCATTTCCCAATATGCGTGAATAAATCGCAGTATACGGTTTATATTGAAATTGCGAACATGGTACAAACATTCCAGATTGAGCCATGATAATAGAAATACCCAAAGCCCGAATAAAACTCGTCTTACCCACCGCATTAGTACCATACAATAACATACCGTCCTTTTCTTTTCCCAACATGACATCATTGGTTACATATAATTCATTTTGTTGTATTCGTTCAATTAAACAATGTCTTAGTTTCACTGCATTTACAAACGACTTTTGAGAACCTGTATCCATAATTTCAGGTTTACAATAATTAAATTTTTGAGCGATATATGATTTACATTGTAATACGTCTACTTTAGCGATGAATTTTACCATAATTTCTAAATCACCGAATAATTCCTCTGTTATTTTTTTCAGTATTTTTACGTAGGTTTCGCCCATTAACGTATTTATTTTTTCCTTATGTTGGATCATTTCTTTACAAATTTTATTCAACAATGGTATTTCTATTTCTTCTGCGTTCGTAGACACATTCGTCATTTTTATATCTCGTAAATAAATTTGTAAATGTTTATCAGTTGTTTCTAATCCTAACTCATTCAACGTAATTACCGAATCTGCACTTTGTTCCAATAATTTTTTAATAATACTTTTCAATAAAGTAGCACGGGTTTTCGTAATTTGTAAAGATAATCCCGATTTTTCGGTTTCGTGCGTTTTTATATATTCCGTATCGGGATTTTGTCCGTTTGCGTGTATTAATTTATTTAATTTATGTTTAATGCATTCAAACATCGCTATTTTTTCTTGTTGTCCGGAGATTAACTCGTCTAATTCTACCGAAACACCCGTTTTTATAATATTCTGTTCGTAATTTGACATACTATTGAGTAATTTACATTCTTCTATATTGAAATGCGCGTCCATAAATGTCAATAATTGTGATGCAATCGTATCTATATATTGAAATGCGGATTGGCTTGGTGATATATTCATATCATTACATAAATAACTACAAATTTCTGGATTCTCTACTAAACATGTATTGATTTGTTTTACTATAAAAATGCTTTTATAGAGTTGGTAAATAGAGGATGGATAAATTTTATGCAAAACGATTTGTCGGATAATTTTTTCAATATCTCGAATCTGTCCGATTTGTTTACGGAAAAATTCAATAAAATAATTGTTCTTTTCATCCAATATAGTCTCTATGATATTATATTCAGCCGTCAACCATTCTTCATCGGTGGTTGGATTTAATAATTGCGATTGGAACATGCGACGTCCAATTGGAGAACAACATTTATTTAATAAAGAGAGAACCGAAGATAATTGTCCGGAATTTTTACCATCCATTGACATATCATCAATAATATTCAATTGTTTCAAGGTATGATTCGCCAATACCATTCTATCCGATGTATTATTGAAAACGGGTATAGAAATTTTATTTACTAAATTCTGGTTATGTTCTTGTAAAAAATTCAATAGAAAACAAAACGATTGAGTAGCAAGTGAATACGTCTGAAACTCTTTACAAATATTCATCGCATCTTCACCGTAAAACGTGGATAAAATATGGTTGATATATTTTTGTTTCATACAATTAAAAACGCTTGTATTTTTGACATCATTACTATCATATATATGGATACTGGTGGTTTTGATGCCCGAATAGTTCAAAATGGTCTGGTTCGTTTGTGAGTCTAAACAAGATACAAATAAAATTTCACTTGGAGAATATACCGATATGTGTCGCTCCAATTCATCAAATGTCGTCGGATTTAAAATAAATGGCGTTTGATATTCAAAAATATTCGATTTGCCAGTAAAAATATTCGTGGTGGCTACTCCATAAATAATTGTTTCGCGAATATTGGTCGAATTCATTTGAGAACCTAGATTTTTTAATGGCGCATATTTATCAATCCATATACACATGATATTATTTGTAATTTGCGGTAAACTATCGGTTTCACAGGAAATATAAGTTCCGGCTGAAAAAACGCCATGTAATAATCGTTTTATATTTTTACCATCTTTTTCTTGGACGTAAACGACTGCAGTATATCCATATTCAGTAATTTTCTGTAAATTTTTATCCAAAGCATAATCTCTAAAACCCGCCATCACGATTTGTTTTGAGTTATATACCAATTTTTTATCCGCAATATTGAGTTGACACATATTCGCGAATTCTTCAATATTACTCTCGGTAATTTTACCGGCTTCGTCTTTTAAACCATACACTTCAAAGAACGCACCAACTTGTAATAATACAATTGTTTCCTTGCCATATTTAGCGGTATATTCTTTGGATAAATCAAAGTATTCTTTTGTAATTTTATTCGTTTCCACTGGTTCAGATTCATCTTTCTTCTTACTCATTTAACGTATCAATAATTATAAAATTGTGTCTTATAATTATATTGTATTATGTTTATATTACTTTTCTTATAGTTATTGGTGTAAAATTGAACTTCAATTTGAAGTTCAATGAAAGAATAAGATAAAAAACAAATCTTATTTTACTATATGAAAATATGAACCCAATAAAAAATATTGATAATAATAATGATGATTACGGTCATTTTTGTGAATTAGATGTCAATAACAATATACCTCCCATTAAACATCAGAACTATAGTTTAGTCATGAAAAAAATTTGCCAAACAAATTCAGAATATTATTTAAACCATTACGAAGAACAACATAAACAAATGTATGGCGAAAATGATTATTATCATTACAACAACTATATAAATGCGAATAAACCAAATTACAAAAGGGAATTTACAAATATAATGTTAGACAAATATGTTGGAAACATAAATACATTTGTAACATTGTTGACAGTAACCACCAGTGGGTTATTATTGTATATGCTCTTTATTTGACATCACTCGTATCATTCAAAAAATTATATAATAAATTGTCGGGATTATGATTTTGAACTTCGCCACATATTAAAACCGCACTTTCATACATTTTACGCAATACGTCATTTGGTGCGGTCGACCCAATTTTAATAAATCCTCTTTTTATTAGATATTTTTTTATATCTTCAATCGGGTCCTGTTTTAATAATTGTGATTTTGTAGTTATATTGTTTCGCATCGTACGATTCGATACGAGTACCGATACTTTTGGCAATACTTTTGATTTTCCTGCTTTATAGGTTCTCCTTATTATCTTTTTTTGTTTCGCAATTTTTTTATATTTATTATTTTTGATTGCATTTAATTTTGCCATCACTTGTGAGGTTTCATTCATTCGTTTCATGTTCTCACTTATTTTTTCTTGAAACTTATTTTGGAAGACTGTATTCATAGTATTATTTGAAATATTCGGCGAGGTCAACGCGATTGAAGGGACATTTGTTATAGCTGGAATATGTACTGGGTTATTTATTTGGATAGGCATATTTGACATGGAATTATAGTTTTTTTGAGTACCCATCAAATTGCGATATGTAGGCAAAGAACCATTTTTTAAACAACCATACGTTGGCGCAATATAATTTGGTTTAGGAGGTGTAATTGTCACTGGTGTAGAATTCGCAATGTTTGTCAAATCCATATTTACCGTTTCCAATACATCCACACTTGGACTAAACAATAAAGACTCTGGTTGCTGGTTTGGATATTGTTTCAACGTTTTATTCATTTGACTTTCACTTGCCTTTGTGGTCTCTGCCAATTCTAATAAATAATTTTTAGATCGTTCAAAATCACTGTCAAAATCACTTATATCAGACACTTTATTTTTCATATCGGCGGCGGCTGGTTTTTTGTTCTCAAATAATTTTTTATATTTATCTTCCTGATGCTGACGAATCATGCGTAAAATAGATTTTTTTTTCAATGTATTGTCTCGTTTTTTTGGAGCGTCGTTTTTTACTTTAATTTTAGCGCCGTCTGTTTTCGGCGGTTTCTTACGAGTGCCACCTGAACTTAATTTTAAAAAATCAGGATTTATGGTAATCGTTCTTTTTTCACTCATTTTTAATTATTTTAATATATATACTATATTTACATCAAACGAAATTAAATATAGTATGAAAACTAATAAATTCCTAAATAAATAAAGTATGTATGAATTGATTGTTCTCCTTTTGCGAATTTCTATTTTTCAAAAATGTCTCATACCCTGTATTCATATCTTCAACCGATAACTTTTTACGTAATTCTTTTTCTTTACCATAAATTCTACGACTATGGGCGATTTTACTATATGTAAATAAGAGTTCAATGTCTCTGCCAAAATTTTTGAATAATTCCTTTTTCTCAGCAAACCATTTTTCTTTTATATCATCCACGTTCTCAAATTCCCATTCTTGTTCTAAAACCTTTTTCTTAAAAATTTTCATCATTTCCATTGCATTGTATGGTTCCATCTTAAATCTCCAAATAAAACGTGATTCTAACCCACGATTTACCCGAAAGAATGTTTCCTCCAATTCTTTTTCATAACCTGCAATAATAACCATTAAATTATCTTTATGGTCGCTCAATGCCTCACATATCGTATCTAAACATTCTTTTGAATATATATCATTATTTTCTTGACTCGCCAATGAATACGCTTCATCAATAAATAATACTCCACCCATACATTCGTCTATTACTTTGCGAGTTTTTATTGCGGTCTGACCTAAATATCCAGCAATCAAATCATTACGCGTTACTTTTTTAAAGACATTGTTTTTTAAGATACCTAATTTGGAATACATATTTCCAATAATTTTGGCAATTTCAGTTTTACCCGTTCCAGGAGAACCATATATCACTGTATGTTTGAATTCGCTAATTTGTTTACCTACATGTAATTCTTGTACGAAATATAATAATTGGTCTAATACCGATTTTTTCATTTCTTCCATACCAATCATATTATTCATTTCGGTCAATTCGGATTTAATATTATGTAATGATTTCAAATCAATATTATATTCGGTATCTGCTGCATATTCATTTTGTTCTATAATCTCTAATAAATCTTTAATACTACCTACTTTTTTATCTATTTTTATAAATTTTGTTTTTTCAGGTTCTCTAATAGGTTCCAGATGATTGATTGAAATATCTACCGTATGTTCTTGTTGCCATAATGTGTATAAATTATCTATATTTATTTTTTCTTTATGTTTATCATTTCCGACTGGTGTTGTTGTATTCCATTTAGACGCCGAATATGTAGTATAAAAACTATCGTCATTTTTTCCTATGGGTTGAAAATGATTCCCGATATAACTTTTGTCCGCTATATGGTTCATATCATAATTCAAATTTATCAAGTTCAACATATTCAAATAATCTACATATCGACATTGTCGTTGTGATTTATACTTATCCAAATAATCAACAAATTTTGTTGAATTGTCCCCCATTATTTTTTACCGAACACTGTATGTATAACGTACGTTGTGTTTATTATAATTTCAAAAATATATATTTTTCTAACAACATCGCATTTTTCGTAAACATCGTTGCTGTAAATCAAGATGTATTCTAGTCGTTCAATAATATCGTTAGATTTGGGCAATATTAAATTTTTTACTCTTTCTTGATTTTTTATTGTTTTTTCTTTTTTTGGTTGTTTTTCTACCCCCACCTAGGGTTGACATTATATTTCTCATAAGATCTGGATTTCCAAAAACTTCATTTACGGTTTTTTTCTCTAAATTTTTTGTACGGTCTTCATTTGGTTCACCAGTAATTAACTCTTCCTTAGTTGTTGGCATCAGAGCTTTTCTTGTATTGTAACGGTCTTTGTTGAGACAAAACATAATATATTTTTCACGGTCTTTTTTTAAATTCAAGTATGGAAAATCCCAAGGTCTGTCCCGGTTTTGAATAAAAATATCCCAAGTAATATTGGGATTTTCACTTAAAGCATCATAATTCCAAGATTGTATCTCTGCGTCAATAAAATCATCTCCTTCATAATTATCGTCCTCATGCTCGGGATGTTGGTCAACAATTTCCCAAGTGATATTAGGATTTTCACTTAAAAATCCAAAGTGCCAAGTATTTTCATCGTCATTCGGATCAGGAAATGGATTTGCTTCTACAATTTCCCAAGTGATATTTGGATTTTTACTGAGACCCATATAATCCCAGTCTCTATTAACATTTGCTCGTACAATTTCCCAAGTTATGTTTGGGTTAACGGATAAACTTCCAAAACTCCAAGTATTATTGGGGTTATTTGCTGCTAAGTTTGGGTTAGGGTGTGGATTGGCTTTAACGATTTCCCATGTAATATTTGGATTTTCACCTAACCAAGAATAACTCCAAGTATTATTGGGATCATTTGGTGGTAAGTTTGGGTTAGGGTGTGGATTTGCTTGAACGATTTCCCATGTTATATTTGGATTTCTACTTAAAAATTTGTAATCCCAAGTATTCTTTGGATCATTTGGTGGTAAGTTTGGGTTAGGGTGTGGATTTTCTTTCACAATTTTCCATGTAATATTTGGATTATCACTTAAAAATCTATAACTCCAAGGTCTATCTGGATTTTCTTGAACGATTTCCCATGTAATGTTTGGATTTATACTTAAACGTTCAAAATCCCAAGGTATTTCTGGATGGTTTTGAACTGTTTTAAATGTTATGTTTGGATTTTCTGACAATCGGTGTCTACGAAAAGCCGCCATACCCATTTCTTCTCCAACACCAAAATAGCGTTTATATTGTGAAGGTTTAACTTTAAATACGCTTTTAAGCATACTCAGAAATTTTTCCGACCATTTATCTAAACATTTATTATAATCTGGGTGTTTTTTATAATCTTCAAAAGTTCTAAAAACACGACTCATTTATCTCTATATATTATAGTAAGATAATTATTACTAAAATATTATACTTTAACCATATTCACTACCAAAAACGCACTCTTTTTGTAAATGGGTTAAAAAATTGAATTTATAATTATATTAATAAGCGATTATAACCACAATCGCGAATGAATTATCAAATAGAACAAACCATGCCCTCTACTGAAAATTCATCTACTACTAAAACTAAAAAACCAAGAACAAAAAAGGAAAAAAACGGTAAGCAAAATGAAAGCACGGAACTGATTAAAAATATTATCAGCGAAGAAACAATTATGAATGATATGGAAAAATGTATGGATAAAATCAGTTCTGAAATAAATGACATTGAAAAAGGCGTATTAGCCCATATGGGCAATTATATTGAAGAACCATATAATATTATTGAATCCTATTTCCAAGGTCAACATTTGGAACGATTAGTAAGACACCAAATAGAATCATACAACCATTTCGTAAATTATCAAGTTCAGCGAACAATACAAATGTTTAATCCGGTAACTGTACGTTCTGAAAATGATTATGTCGCAAGTCACGATAAATATTCTTTGGAATTGTTTATATCCTTTACGAATTTTAAATTATATCCGCCACAAATTCATGAAAATAATGGAGCAACGAAAATGATGTTACCACAAGAAGCGAAATTACGCAATTTTACCTATGCTTCTACCATGACAATTGATATTAATTTAAAATATGTGATTCGTAATAATGAAAATATGGATAATCCACAAATTATTGAAAAAGTATTACCCAAAATCAATATTGGAAAATTACCCATCATGTTAAAATCGTCTATTTGCGCGTTAACCCAGAATAAACATATTCATCCACATTATACTGGTGAATGTACGATGGATTGTGGAGGATATTTCATTATTAAAGGTTCCGAAAAAACGGTTTTGGGACAAGAACGCGCCGCTGAAAATCGCGTCTATTGTTTTGATGGTAAGAATACGACCAAATGGAATTGGTTTGCGGAAATTAAATCAGTTCCGGATTTCAAATGTATTTCTCCCAAACAAGTTGAAATGATGATTGCCAGTAAAAACAATGGTTTCGGACATGGTTTATACGTATCTATTCCCCGAATCAAAAATCCAATTGAATTATTTGTCTTATTCCGCGCGTTGGGTATTCATTCCGATAAAGAAATTTGCCAACATATCGTGTTAAATATTCATGACAACAAAAATCAGGAATTATTACAATGTTTACAAGCCTCTATTATTGACGCAAATAAATATATGACACAAGAAGATGCGTTGAGACATATTACTGCATCGGCTGCTTTCACACCATTAAATATGGATAAAGAAACGGGCGCCAGGAAGAAGCGCGAATTTACAATCGAAGTATTGGATAATGATTTGTTCCCCCATTGTCAAACACTTCCACAAAAATTATATTTATTGGGTTATATGGCAAAAAAATTAATACAAACCAGTTTAGGATGGTTACCTCCGGATGACCGTGATTCGTATATCAATAAACGCATTGAATTAACGGGTACATTATTAAACAATTTATTTCGTAATTATTTCAATAAATTAGTAAAAGAAATGCAAAAACAAGTCATACGTGAAATCAATAATGGTTCATGGCGTTCCACTGATGATTATGAAAATATAATTAACATGACAAATATATATAAAATATTAAAATCTACCACCATTGAAAATGGTATCAACCGCGCTCTTGCTACTGGTGATTTCAGTATCAAACAATCAAATAGTAGTAAGGTTGGCGTAGCACAAGTATTGAATCGTCTTACATATGTTGCCAGTTTAAGTCATTTGCGCCGAATTAATACTCCATTAGAGAAAAGTGGTGAATTAATCGCACCGCGTAAATTACATAACACAACATGGGGGTTCTTATGCTGTGCTGAGTCTCCAGAAGGGCAGTCTATTGGTGTGGTGAAAAATATTAGTTACTTGGGTCATATTACTATACCAACCAATAGTTCTTCACTATATGAATATATCAAACCATATATCATGTATGTTGACAAAACACCATCGGAAGTCCTATTTGATAAAGTGAAGGTATTTATCAATGGCTGTTGGTTAGGTGTTACCGAAAGACCTATGGATTTATACAACGACTTAAAAGATAAAAAACACAAAGGAATTATTAATATTTATACCTCTATTATCTTTGATTTTAAATTATTAGAAATTAAAGTATGTAATGATGGCGGTAGATTAACTCGACCAGTATTACGAGTGCGCGATAATAAAGCACTCATTGATAAAACCATCACCGATATGTTGGTTTCAAAAGAACTATCATGGAGTGATTTATTAACCAATTGTAAAATTAAAGAATCAGTCATAGAATATATTGATCCCGAAGAACAAAACCATGCGATGATTGCAATGAAATGCAAAGATAATTATTTACAAGACCCCAATTTCAAATTTAATTACAGTCATTGTGAAATACACCCCAGTACAATATTCGGCGTATTAGCATCATGTATTCCATTTCCAGAGCATAACCAAGCTCCCAGAAACACGTATCAAACAGCCATGGGTAAACAAGCAATCGGCGTTTATTGTACGAATTATGATAAACGTATGGATAAAACAGCCTATGTATTAAATTACCCTTCCAGACCATTAGTAGATACGCGACTTATGAATTTCATACATTTGAATAATATACCCTCTGGAACACAAATTCATGTGGCAATTATGTCACATACTGGTTACAATCAGGAAGATAGTGTCCTTGTCAATAAAGGTTCTATTGACCGTGGATTATTCTTAGCCACCATTTACCACACCGAAAAAGATGAAGACAAAAACATTATTCGTGATGAGATTATCAGATGTAAACCAGATGCGTCGAAAACAAAAGGTATTAAATTCGGAAATTATGAAAAATTAAATGCGGATGGTTTTATTGAAGAAAATAGTTTGGTAGAAAATCATGACGTCATTATAGCGAAAACGATTCCAATCAAGGAAAATCGTAATGATCCTACTAAAATTATCAAATATGAAGATCAGAGCAAAACATTTCGTACCACCGAAGACACATATATTGATAAGAATTTCACTGGTAGAAATGGTGATGGATATAATTTCGCAAAAGTCCGTGTAAGAACGTTGAGAAAGCCCGTTTTTGGTGATAAATTCTCTTCACGTCACGGGCAAAAAGGTACTTGTGGTAATATTATTCCAGAGGAAGATATGCCATTTACAAAGGACGGAATTAGACCCGATATTATTATTAATCCTCACGCAATTCCATCCCGTATGACAATCGGACAATTAAAAGAAACGATATTAGGCAAGGTGCTTTTGGAATTAGGATTATTTGGAGATGGAACCAGTTTTGGAAATTTGGACGTACAAACCATCGCCACTGAATTACAAAAATTAGGATATGAAAGTTATGGCAATGAATTATTATATAATGGATTAACTGGCGAACAACTAGAAACAAATATATTTATTGGACCTGTATTTTACCAAAGATTAAAGCACATGGTAAATGATAAACAACATAGTCGCGCCATAGGTCCGATGGTAAATTTAACGAGACAACCCGCTGAAGGACGTAGTAGAGATGGTGGGTTCAGAATTGGAGAGATGGAACGTGATGTAATGATCGCTCATGGTATGTCAAAATTCTGTCGTGAAAGATTATACGATGTATCCGATAAATATAGCGTACATGTATGTAGAAAATGTGGAATTATTGCGTCATACAATGATGGTGACAAAAATAAAATGTATACTAACAATGATTTCACTATACATTTGTGTAAGAACTGTGATAATAAAACAGATTTTGCCAAAGTGGAAATACCATATGCTTATAAATTAATGGCACAAGAATTACAGACGATTAATATTGTACCCCGCATTATAACGGAATAGACAAGAAACAACCTAAGCAAAAATTTCTTTAATATTTTGAATCAAAGATGTTTTCGATTTGATAAATTCCATATCTATATTTTTTTGATATTTTTCTGGATTAATTACAATATCGTTGATTAACATAATATCTTTCTGTAAATCGCCAGTCATTTTTATAACATTATCACCGAAATATTTATCAATATTATGACAACCCAGATAAATCGGAACTGTATTTGTCAATAATGGATTAATTACTTTTTCAGATACATATGCATTCGTCATAAAATTTTCAATACATATATGGAATTGATAATTTTCATAAGGTTCATAATCTTTAAATTCACCTTTGATACGTTCGTCGGGTTTATTGATTGATTTACATATTCTTCCATAAATATCAATTGGTAATTCTGAATTTAAAATATATGTCAATAGTTCTAATCTATATTTATAACCTACTGCAGGTATAGACAATGATTTTTGGCTTACTATAATTGACATAAATTTATTTTTTTTTGGAATATATGGTAATGGTGCCATATGTAACATATAAGAATATTTTTCAATAAATGGTGCTGGTAAACTATTGTCGCCCATAAAATATTTATGAATATTTGCATTTGCGTATTCTATAAAACGATTATAAGTAAACATTCTCGTTAAATATACCGGAGGCTCATTCGCCAAACCAACTACGTTTTCTTTTGGAATATTTTTCAATTCAGGAGTCGCATTATTCAAAATCAATACATGAGTATAATCCTCACCATCTGTTAAGTATATTTCTTTATCTTTACCATAATAATCTAATTTATCCACTTGACAAATATTTTCATACATTTTTTTTAATTCTGTAGGGGTTGTAAAGTCTGAAAATAATTTTATAATATATTTCATAATAATATATATTATAAAATGTTGTTTCTATATTTTAATAGAATGAATAATTAAAATAAAAAATGACAAAATTCTTTTTTATAAATAAATTCCGGATTATTTTTATTATTCAAATACGTTTCAATAGATTGTCTAATATCATCAACTCTTAATATTTTTTCTATGCGTTGATTTGAAATATTAAAATAATAATCTTTTGAAACTAACATTGGTATATCTCCATAAACACAATATTCTTGTGAATTATAACTATCATTCGTAAATATAGTATACGTCTCACATTTTTGCGATATCAGCGAAATATAATTAAAATCATTTGTTATTGGTATGTAAATATCAGACATATAAATATATTGAACTATTTCATTGAGTGGTATATAATGATTTATAAACGAATAATTTAATTTTTGTTCTTTTAATAAATTTACTATAGCATCATAATTAATTATGGCATCATTTGGTAAATTTATATTTATTTGTAATTCTTCTTCATTATTTTCTAATACGGATTTATCTAGTTTAACCTCTCTATTTATATATTTATATATCAATTCGTCATTATGGTTTATCGTCAAATCACTTTTCTTTACATTTACGTTAAAATTTATATAATTCGGCATATAAATAATTAGTAAAATATTATATTTTTGTAATTCACTAACAGCATAAATAATTTTGTCTATTTTTTTTAAATCTATATCACTACTATTTATAAATATAACGTTTTGATTCGTAATGTGGTTTTCTTTACGAAGTTGTATTTTTGTTTTTTTGAATTGAATAATTTTACCAAAATTACATTTTTTAAATACAACATTTTCATTTGATTGAAAATTATTGTCACATATTATGTTATCAAAATAGTGAATATCATTCTCATCCACATTGTCGTATTCATTCAAATAGAGTGTTTTTTTTCCTTTTATTTCAGTTGAGTAATATATATTTGTTTTTTTACAATAATAATATATTTTTTTTGCAAATTGTAATAATGTTATAGATTTTTCCTTTGAAGTAACTATAATTTTATATTCTTTCAAATAATTATAAAACAACTGCCATTGTGTATATAAATATATATCTGTTTCCAATAGATATTCATATATCTCATATTCACGTGGCACGTCTAGTATAAATAATATTATAATATCGTTGTTACTATTATTTTTGCATAGCACCAATAATTCATCTAATAATTTACTATTGTATTCATTTTCATTATTTATATTAAATATTTTATCACTTATTAAACATATCATTATTTACAATATTATATAATTTTTGTTTTATATTATTATAATCCGTAAGATTTTCTGAAATCCAATTTGATTTTTTTATTTTTTGTTGATTTCTATGTAAATAAACTTCTTCCAATTTATTAAATAAATTATCACTGGATGTCATAATCCAATCAGAATCCAAATGATAATGGCGTTCTTTTGTAGATGGCATTATTGTATTATTTTGAAAATTATGTTCGGACATTGATACAAAATTATTGGTTATTATATCCAAATCATAATGCTGCGCTTCTAATATAGGAACACCGAATCCTTCTGCTTTAGAACAACAAACATAAATATCTGACATTTTATATAATTCATGTAATTCTAATTCTTGTAATTTATTTTTATTCCATTTAAAATTTTCAGAATTCAATTTCAAGTGTTTTAATAAAGAATCTAATGGATAATCAGGGGTATATTTATTCGCTAATGTATGTAAAAATAAATAAGTATCGTTATATTTTTCATTCAATTTATGAAAGGCTATCAAATTTGCGTCTATGGCTTTTCTATTAGTTATTGAATATACAGTTCCTCCATCCCCGAGTTGGGCTATAATTAATACTATTTTTTTATCCATACTGATATTCCATTTTTCGCGTATTTCAGCTTTTGATTTATAAATATGTACTTTTTCTACAATATGTGGTAAATAATATATTTGTTTATAAGGAAAAATCTTTTCCAATTCGTATTTGATGGATGGAGATAATGATAATATATTAGAAAAACAGTTCATGCCGTTTATGTCTAATTTACATAAGGGAAAATAATGGCAAGGATACCAATAATAACTCGGCACAATAATTTGGCTATTTATTTTATTATAACCAAAGACAAATGCGTCTCCCAAACAAAAAAACATGTCTATTTTATATTTATCTATGATTTCATTTATTAGATTTATATCCACAATATTTCCTTCATTTTGTATTGAAAAATATGATATTTCTTTCAACATTTCATCATCTAGCACTTCAACATCAGATGAGAAATTACAACGTTCATATAATGATTTTAAATCAAAATATGAATATAATTTTTTATGGTCGTCGTTAGAATCAATTTTAAAAGCATAAAATAAATAATATATTTCATAACCAAATTCTTTAAACATATTAAATAAATAAAATAATTGTTTTGAATAACCGCCATATTTAGTGATTAATATATGAGAATTATTTGTGAATAAAATTTTTTTTTTCATGTTATTATACAATATGGTTTTTAATTTCTATATTTTTTATTCAATATATCGCAATTCTTTATCGTAAAATATAATAAAACTTTTTCAATTATTATAATAAATCAAAAATGAACGATAGCGAAATTAATGATATACGTGACCCTGGTGAATTTAAAGGATTTTCTTTTTCCAATTTTAAAAAAACCGAAGTTAAAAAACAATTAATGGAAAATATGGCAAAAGGGAAAGTGGAACCAGCTTGTTATTGGTGTGCTGAATTATTATGTGCCGGTCATTTTATAGATATTTGGGAATGTATATTATATTATTCCGGAAAATATATTCATTTAGGTAATCCTAAAATTATTCTATATTTACAACTGCGGTACGAGAATTTCAAAAATATAATGAGTAATGGTAAATTTTTAAATGAATTACAAACGCGCAACAGTAACGACATGCGAAAATTATTTGCTGAAATTATCAGCACAGTCACTATATCCAATAAAAAAAATGCGGTGGAAACCATTAAAATCAATCGCGAAGAAGAATTTGATATGACCCAAATGACCGAACGCCTAACTGCACCAAATATCCATTTTATTGAACCTATTTTTAAACCCAAAGACCCCAAAGAATTATATATTGCCACGAATGAATTTGCTTATAATATTTCGAACGAACGCAAAAATATGTTGGCTGCCTGTTATTGGATTGAATGGATGATTGAATTTGACGCCATATGTAAAAAACGCAACGAACCATGTTATTGTGAAAGAAGACCATTTGTAAACGTAGAAAATAAATATTCAAAAGATATTATTTGGATATTATGGGATGCCCTATTATATTATAATTCATTATTGAATAACCCCTTTATTGATAAATTGATGAATGGATTATTAACTTTGTTCTCTATTAAATATACAACTGCATCTTGTAAAAAACGCAGGTATTTACTCTATTTTGCGGTTGAATTACTTACTGAAACAGTACCCACAAATATTGAATTAACGACCAATAAACAAACGATACAAAATGTCATTGAAAAAATAAATAATGTCTATAAACAAATCAAAAAAAATGAACGAAGTCCAGGAACTGATTATCTATTTAATAATTTGGATAAACAAAATACATTCAATCAATCTATGCAAAAAATGGAATTATTGAATTTAATGGATTTCATAAAAGATAAATAATGCCTTTAGTTGAATGTAAAATGTATGTATAATATATACTATGAATAAGAACAATCGAACAACGAATGTCAAAAAAGGTGGGAAATGGACGATGAAATACAAAAAATCTATAAATTGTAAAAATCCAAAAGGGTTTTCACAAAAGCAATATTGTAAATATGGAAGAAAAAAACAGAAAAAACAAACTAAAAAAAGAAACATAAAAATGTAGTCATGTTATATAATAAAATTATAATGAATACAATAAATCACGCATGGCAAAAATTATTAAACATATTTGGATTTACAAATTTAGTGATTCGTACGGTTGATAATATAACAAATGCGAATACCAAACAACAGATGTTTATGGCTATTTTTTCATTGCATTCCAAATATTTTGATATTGTGGATTTCGATTACTTATTTTTTGATATACTAGACAGAATATTTATTATCGAATTTTATCATACTCATTGTAGTTATCTTGATATTTCGGGTGAAATTATAGCCAATGATGAAATATCCGAAAATAAATTACGAAATGTATTGTTAAATTGGATTTACAATGAAGCATTTTTTAGAAATCAATTATTGATGGAAACCCCCCAAGCAGCAGTGGAAGTACAACCTATATTAGTTGAAGCAACCATGGTATAATATATTATGTGTATATCGCATAAACATAATATTTTTAGAAACTAGCGCCAAACGAACTACCCAATACGCTATTGGCAGCCATTGGACCCATCATCACTCCATAATCTGGTTGTCTTGAACCGCCTAACATATTATCATATGTTTCCATGACGGAATTTTGACGAGTGGTGGCAACTGGTGCTGGTGGAAATGTACCATTTTGGACTTGCGAATTATCTAGATAATCAGCTTGGCTATGGGAATGTTGAGACACTGGAGAACTAGTACGTACGTTGCGTTTGCGTGGGGCTCCATCATCACTAGATGGACCATTCCATAGCTCTAATGCGCGGTCTACTAAAATATTAACTTTCATTCCTAATTTCGTTTGGATACTTAATACAATGATTAGAAAAGCCAATATTACATTTGTCAATGTTAATGATTCATATTTAAATCCGCTATATGTAGGAGCATAAATAATTGCGCGATGGATTATGATAATACCGCAAAACATGACAATTAACTGGATAAATATTTCTACTAAAAGTTCCAAAGTCGATTTTTCTGGATCAGCTTCTGGTATAAATCGTTGAATTAATTTATTTAAAATGACAATGGGTACAACACCCATGGTTGAATATTGAATAATGTTTAATATTTCCGCTTTACCTTCTTCGGTTGATGAAAATACATGTGATAAAAATGTATTTCCACCGCCTATTTTTACTTCCTCGAATTGTTCCATTCTATAAAATATAATATATAATCTTCATTAGAAAAAATATTCCATAACATAAATAATCTTCTAAACCATTGAAGAATTCTCAAGGATGTTCTCAAAACATTATATTATTCGAAAAACGCTTAAATATAATATTTGATAAATGCCATAATGAAAGTTGAACTTATCAGTTATTCGCAAACCCCTGAAGGTAAAAATTTACAAGATATTGTAGCCTACTGTGCTCGTGTATCCAATCCATCCAATCAAAACAATACTGAAACAAATGAAAAATTAATCAGATATTTAATCAACCATCAACATTGGTCTCCATTAGAAATGGTTAGCATTTGTTTAGAAATTGAAACCACTCGTGATATTGCCCGACAAATTCTAAGACATCGTTCTTTTTCATTTCAAGAATTTTCACAACGATATGCGGTAGCTGATTTAGGTTTTGAATATAAAGAAGCCCGCATACAAGACCTTAAAAACCGTCAAAATAGTATAGAAACGAACAATGAAGAACTACAAAAAGAATGGGAAGAAAAACAAAGTGAATTTGCCAAAGAAGCGCAGACCATATATACATGGGCGTTGGAAAATGGTATCGCTAAAGAACAAGCCAGAGCAGTATTGCCAGAGGGCATCACTGTATCCAGAATGTATATGAATGGTACATTGAGGTCCTGGGTACATTATATACAATTAAGAAGTGGCAATGGAACACAAAAAGAACATCGCGAAGTAGCATTAGCATGTGCGAAAGCTATAGAACCAATATTTCCAATGATAAATGAATTTCTTAGTAAATAAATTATATTCGTTCTATAACTATTTAGAGAATAGTTTATAATATTATAAATAATTAGACAATGAGTCAAGCAATTGCATCAGCTAGAAAACGCCGTGGTGTTCCACAGCAAAACCCAGTTCCCGAAGTTCCCCAAAATAGAATGACACCTTCACCTCAACAACAAACCGGACAAAATATTAATGCACCAGGATTAACATTACCCCAAGTGATATCTTTAATTGATAGAAGATTAATGAATTTAGAAAAGTTCGCAAAAGAATCCAAAGAAACAACTGTATCTAATGCCAGTACACAATCATCACCAGATCAAGCAACATTGCCTAGTGATTTATTAGAAGAATTTAATAATAGATTTGAATTATTAGCTACTGAAATTAATAATATGAAAGATATCGTTTTAAAATTACAAAGTTATACAATGGATGTAAACAAAACATTATTACAGGAAAGAATTAATGTATTTTCAGATTTAGGAGTTCCAGAAAATACCGAAAATATTTCTTTTGAACCAGAAGATTTAGATGCCGCTGATTTAACAAGTGTTAATTTAAAATCATTAGTCCAGCAAGAATTTAGCCATGATTTCAAATAAAGTGCTGCATATACATACTTCATTTATATATAGTTGAAACTATATATAACATTACATAAAAAGCATAAAGATAATTGGTTGCTTACATATAATATGAATTCAATGCGATTAAATAAAATATTAGGAGGAGTTTACTTATCTTGGTGTTTATTAGGGTTCTATCGCGGAACCCAAGAATATGATTTTGAGATTGAAATGGATACGAATGTATTTGATACTAAAATGGCGAGATATAACAAGGATATAGAAATTTACAGAAAAGACAAAATAAAATATAAAGATATCATGTTATACGAGCCAACGCTACCAATCAAACCTACAAAATTTTATATAACGCGAATGATGTATGGATTGTATGGAACGAGTTTTTACGCTATTCCATTTACGGGTCCGGTGTGTGCGGCAAAAGAACTTTATAGGATAGAGATAAATTTACGCAATATTGATAATGAAAAAAAAACGAGATTCGATAATACTGTTTATAGTGTTTGGTGAATGAACTTTATAACAGCGATAGAATAGAATATTGTAAAATAATAATATAAAAATTATAATATAAAAATTATAATATAAAAATTATATTATGATTATAATTATACGCAATGGACGAAGAAAAAATAAAACAGTTACAAAATGAATTTTATAGTAAAAATCCAAAGAATTTTTTTTTCAAAAAACAACAAAAAATAGATTGTGCTACCGAAATTAGTGAAAAATGTGACATTAATACATTATTAAATAATTGCGTATTTATTATACCAAACACAAATAGTATTTTTTTTGATTATACAATATTTAAAGTATTCGCAAATCCTGCGAATTATAACAATATTATAAACCATATTAATCATTTAATTAATTATTGTATTCAATATTTTGAAAAATATAGCGTACATATTAATTTGTCGTCTTTTACGATTACTGCTTATGAACGGTATAAATCATTAATCATGGATTTTTGTAATTTATGTTTTCAAACTCAATCTAATTTTTCAGATAGATTAACCAACATGTATATTTATAATATTCCAAATATGTTTGATAATATAATGGCTCTCGCTGCTCCATTTGTAGACAGAAGCGTACAATCCAAAATAGTGACTTATAATAAAAAAAATACAGAGGAACTTATAAAATCATATAATCATTCTTTTATTGAATATATCACAAAATTGAAATAAATAGAAATCTACTATTCATTTATACACTTATAAATGAATATTCTTATACATAACGCGGATAAAGCCGATATATTTGCTGGATTATTCCAACATGTAAAATTATTTACAGAACATATTAATATTATGTTCGAAAATGAAAGAATGTATTTACAAGCCATGGATGCATCCCGCGTATCAGTATTTGAAATTGAATTACCCAATTATTGGTTTGACAAATATGAAGTTTCCCAAAATATTAGCATTGGTATTCACGCAACTATATTATTTAAAGTATTAAATGCTCGTGATAAAAGACAATCCCTTAGCCTTACATATAAAGAAGAAAATAATGACGTTTTATACATCGATTTTAATAGTGAGAATAAAGAAATTTTTGATAAACATTTTGAAATACCTTTGATGGAAATTGAAAGTGAAATGATGGGTATTCCTGATATAGAAAGTCAAGCTGATTTTACATTAAATTCTATTAGTTTTGCCTGCATTATCGGGCAATTACAAATGTTTGGCGATACTTTACAATTTAACTGTAGTGAGGATGAAATTACGCTTTGTTCTACGAGTCAAGACACTGGTAAAATGACTGTAAATATTAATATGGAAGACATTGATTCATTTGCGATTAATGAAGGTGAAACGGTCAATTTATCATTTAGTTTATCTTATTTACATAATATTTGCATGTATGCTAAAATGGCAAAAGATCTTGAAATAAAATTGACTCGTGATTATCCTATGAAACTTACTTACTCCTTAGGTGATGAAAAATCCAAAATAACCTTTTATTTAGCTCCTAAAATAAATGACGACGAATAAAAACTAGAAAAATTAAAATGTAAACCGCGGTTTAAATTTTTTTATTCGATATATAATATCCCGTTGACCGTCCTGGCAATGGACGCCTGACATTGAACCTCTTGCATGATTTAATATATTATCACTTACGAATGACGCTATATATTCAGGCGGGTCTGGTCTTTCTATATAAAAACAATTATAATCACTTTTTAATAATGCTAATATATCTTTTAACAATACATATCTTACAGGCAATCCAATATGTTGGACGTTAAAATATGGTATATCTGAAATGACTACCTGGTCTAATCTCGCCCAAGTTTCTATTCTCGTCCAGTCATCCTTAATTTCACATTGACATCCAAAGAAAATCGCATTCTCTTTTTCGCCAATATTTACCATTGTTTTTATTATCGTACGATTCGTCAGAAAATATGTTTCTCCTATTCGAAACGCTATGTTCTCTCCTGGATTGTCAAATATATAATTATTTATATTCAAATCCCCTTCTATCATATCGTATCCTTTTTCGGACAATTTAATCACAATACCTTCTTTCACTTCTAATTCGTGCGGTATTTCTGGGGGCAATTCTGGCGTTGGAAATTCTGGTTCTTCATTTTCATCCATATCAAACTGACTAAACATATTAAAATGAATATCTCTTGGTTGCGCTGGGGTTTGTTGTTCTGCTATCACCTGCTCGGTAACCATTTCAGTTGCAACCTGCTCTTGGATAGATTCTTCTACGGTGATAGGTTGGGTAGGCGCTTCAATCACCGGTTGTTCTGCTATTTCAGAAACAGCGGTCGAAATAAGTTCGCTTGGTGGTCGCGTCGTTTCATTTGCCGATATACTTAATATGGAAGGCCAACCTCGTCGTTCTGATATTTGTACGTAATAATTAAAAAAATTCATAAATTCGGGCAATAATGATGCGAAATGCATTTGCGAGGTCGTAGATGTTGAAGTATAATGTTCGGTTAATGCGGAAATAATGCGTTTTGAAAACATATCATAAGGTAAATAATGGACGTTACCGACAAATAAATTACTTGCTATATTTTTTGCCGTCCATTTCACGAATTTCAATACATTATTCAGCGTATATTGTCCGGGTTTCATGCGATTCATCAATATAGAAATATACATTAAATCACTTACAAAACTAATATAGTCTTCGTAATCCAAATTACCATCACCATCTATATCATATAAATTAAATATATTCGATATCATTTCGCCCAATACATTATCAAATTTATGTTGTACTGAAAAAATTTGGTTTATTAAACATTGTTCGTATGACATATCCATTATAAGGTTATATTATAATTAGAAAAACATATTTAACAAAAAAAAAATTAAATATAATCGTTTATATATATATTAATAATTTTATTATGGATAATGCTTTTCCTACTGATTTAAACGAAGAAATTACTGAAAAAACGCAGTTACAAATGGATGAAGAATTAGCAATATTATTACAAAATGAATACATAAATGAATTACATGCTTTAGATGAAGAACAACAACGTCAAGCCGAAATCGCCAGATTACGAAAACAACAAAATGAAGAGAACGCAAGAATAAGGTTAGAGCAAGATATGGCATATCTGGAATCTTTACGCGTTATTCCTAAAAATTCCGCTATGGAAACTCCGATTGAGACTGATGTGAATATACCTCCGCCACCTCCACCCGAACCAGAAATCATAAAACCACCAGAACATTATATCTGTCCGATTACAAATAAATTAATAACGATACCGATTTGTGATATAGAAGACGGTATTTGTTATGATAAACCCGCATTATTACTTTATTTAAAAGAACATGACAATAAAAATCCGAATGGGAAAACCATCCATATGCGAAATTTAGTCGTAAAAAATGATTTAAAAATGGAAATAACATGTTGGAAAAATCAGCATCCTGAATATATTGAATAATTTTCGTTCATTATGAAAAATCAAAACAAATACATATTATATATTTTATATAATATGTTTTATAATGTTCTCATTTTCCTATTGGTTCTCTTTATCTATATTCATATTACTCATCAATTAAAACGAAGTGAAGATTTAGAAATATATGAATTAGATTACACAACCAATTCTCATTTACAAGAAGTATGTGATGTCAAACAACCCGTTTTATTTGAATTAAAATCCTTTTTCCCTGAATATTTTGAGAACATATCATTAGACCATCTTTCCAAATATGGAACGTATGATGTTAAAATTAAAGATATCAATGACTATTTAAATGTAGATGCCAGCTTAGATTATGTATATTTACCATACCAAAGTTCTCATAACTTAATGTCTACTGATACAAATTCGGTTTATTTTACGGAGAACAATGAAGAATTTATAGAAGAAACTGGATATATAGAAGAATTTAAAGAGATTGATAGTTTACTAAAACCATCCATGACAATACAATCCAAATACGATATCATGTATGGTTCTCATAAATGTATTACACCATTAAGATATCATACAAACAATCGGCACTTTGTAGCCGTTAATTCCGGTAAAATAACTATTAAAATGACACCATGGCGAAGTCATAAATACGTCCATTTAATAAAAGATTATGAAAATTATGAATTCCGTTCTCCGGTGAATGTTTGGCAACCTCAGTCAAAATACGTTCATGATATGGATAGAATGAAATTTTTGGAATTCGATGTGAACCCTGGATATGTATTATATATTCCACCTTATTGGTTTTATAGTATAAAGTTCTCTGGTGAGAATACGTTATTGACGACTGTTACCTATAATTCTATTATGAATCATTTGGCAAATTTACCAAATCTGGGATTATATTTTATACAACAACAAAATATCAAAAAGAAAGTTGCCAAAACAATGGAATTTGAAATTGTGGATGACGAGAAAGCCGAAGAAAAAGAAGGACAACCAAAACCCAAAACTATTTCTGGTATAAAAATTATAGAAAAAACGGACAATAAGGAGAACCATGAGGAAAAATGAAAAATTGAATAAAAAGAATGATTATGACAAATATAATCATTCTTTACCACGAAGTATGTTCCAAACCATAACTTATTATTTATTTTACGTTACAGTTATTGTCTCTATGTTAGCAATTGTCATAGAAATTACTAGAAGTTTATTAGCAATTGAATTTGTCAAACGTAATTAGAAGTGCTAAAAAATTGAGTATTAAATAATATAATAAAATGAGTATATTCTCAAAGTCATAAACATGTTATACACAATCTTTATACTCCAATTTTTATTAAAATTATGCGGTAACCTATTATTACTATTTTCAATGGGAATAATATTTGCAGGAATTGGTTATGCATTATTATCTATTTCTAAAATATCATTCGATATCATATATGATATATGCATATGTATGAAACAAAATTTGTATCTTTGTAAATATCTACTCTACGTAATATTGTTGATTGATATTGTCTATCTAATACTTAGTGAAATTCAAAGGTCATTACTACAAAATATGGAGTTACATATATAATTTTGTTTCCTACTTTTTTTACTAGAAAGGGAGGGTTCGTCCAAGGGAACCGTAGGTTCCCTGGATATGGTCTGCACCTACATTATCTAAATGTTTTTTAGTATTTTTGTGTTTTTCATAATTACTATTTATAGTAGTAGAATATTTGCATTTCTCACAAAAAAAACGCTGATACTTTTTGGTTTCCATCTGATACTTTTTGGTTTCCACCTGACTGAAAATTTTTTCACGAGTAGTGTCATTTATGGAATTATTTGTAGTTTCACTCTCTGTCTCGTTTAAAATAATGGGGTATTTTTTTGGCATATTTTTCGATACTTTTTGGTTTCCATATTTTAGGAATTTGGAAACAAAAAAGTATCGGATTTTTAGACCCATTTTTTTATAAAAAAAATATGGTAACAAATTTTAGCGTATTTTTTCGGTATTTAAAGCATATACGAGTGAAACATGATTTTTCACTTTTTTTGTAAAATTTATTCTTCGCATTTTGAAAAACGGACATTTTTAAAATGTCCTTTTTTCAAAACTGAGCCCATTTCTTTTTCCGATTTTTTAGGGGTACCACTAATTTTTTCGTTAAATCCAGGGAACCTACGGTTATTTTATAAAATTACGTATATTATTCTTGATACTATTTGCAAATTATCTTGTAAATCTGGATGTTTTACATATATAGTTTTTCCTGTAGCAGATACATTATCGATTCGCGTAATTATATGGGTTTTACGTGTTTTAAATATTATGTCATAACCTATATATTGAAATACATTTTCTGGGGTTAGTCTTACAGTATTCATTGTAATTGTTGTATTTATTTGCGTATATTATTACTTATAATACCTTTATTATAATATTTCAATTTTTTATGGAATATAAAATTTTCATACAAAGGGAGGGTTCGTCCAAGGGAACCGTAGGTTCCCTGGAATTTATTTCACCATGCTTTTTTTATCCAAGACCACTTCTTTGAGAACATTTTTCATTATTTTTTCCCGGAATTTATTTTCCTGTTCTTCACCTCGACCGCCCAATGCAACCAATGCCAATTCAGTGAATTTTTCATTTGCCGGCGTATTATTTATAATACTTTCGGGGTATGCCAATTGCCAATTTTGTAATTGATTTAAATTCAATTGCGCGATACGGTTTATCGCCCATTTAAACCGTCTTTTTTCGTCATTCTCTTTCTCCCATTTGTCATTGTCTTTTATATATAAGGTTTCACGTTTCAAGTCCGTACAATGTATGGGTAATTTTTCTATCTCCATATTTTTCAATTCCTTGATGAAAATACGTGATATACCCTCAACAAATCCCAACCTCCCAGTGGTTTCGAAATCTTCGATCGTCAATTTCAATGAATTCACGAAATCAACAATATTCATGGCATCTTTACATGTTTCATTCAAATATAAATTCAGATTAAATTGATTATTATTGATAGTATTTATTGTATTATTGATTGGCTTACTTGAAAGTTCTAATAATTTATTATTTTGTTCTATGATGTAATTTTCTTTTTCCAGCAATTTGTTTTGAAGTTCTCTATTTTGTTCTAAAAATGCTTCTTGTAATTCATTTGTGCGATTCATTGCTTGTAAGAATAAGTCAGAGTTTACTTTATTTTCTACGATTTCTTTTTCTTGGACCATTTCATTGATAGTTTCATTCGATATAGAACATTTTTGGATATGCTTCCATAATCCACTTTTAGTTGTAAATGGTTTCATACAATGTCTGCATGTATTCGCTGCGATTTTTTCATTTCCATCGATTTCCATTGCTCGATATTTTTGTTGTTTTAAATGTTTTGCAGTCAATGTATGTTTCGTATAATCATATTTGTTGCTCGTAATATAGTTGCAACTTTTACATTCATAAAAACATTGATTTTTTTGCGATTTTTGCGATTTTTTCATTTCCATTTTTATTATATTTGGAAATAAAAAAATCGCTTAAAATCCTTTTCCAAAAAATGAATAAAAATTTATGGTAACACATTTTGACGTATTTTTTTGGTATTTAAAGCATCCCTGAGTAAAAACGGTTTTTTCATTTTTTTTTGAAAATTTATTCTTCGCATTTTGAAAATTGGACATTTTTAAAATGTCCAAAAATAAAAAGTGACCCCATTTCTTTTTCCGATTTTTAAGGGGTACCACTAATTATTACGCAATATTTATATAAATCAAGGGAACCTACGGTTCCCTCGGACGCACCCTCCCTTTTTATCAAGTAAATGACTATTGAAAATAAAAAATAATGTATTATCATTATAATAAATTATATATAAGAGTAAAAGGGAGGGTTCGTCCAAGGGAACCGTAGGTTCCCTGGAATTTATTTCACAATACTTTTTTTATCCAAGACCACTTCTTTGAGAACATTTTTCATTATTTTTTCACGGAATTTATTTTCCTGTTCTTCACCGCGACCACCCAAAGCAACCAGCGCCAGCTCTGTGAATTTTTCATTCGCCGGCGTATTGTTTATTACGCTATCTGGGTATGCCAATTGCCAATTTTGCAATTGATTTAAATTCAATTGGGCGATGCGGTTTATCGCCCATTTGAACCGTCTTTTTTCATCGTTCTCTTTTTCCCATTTATCATTGTCTTTTATGTACAATGTTTCGCGTTTCAAATCCGTGCAATGAATTGGCATTTTTTCAGTATCCAAATTTTTCAATTCTTTGATAATAATCCGGGAAATACCATCCACAAATCCTAACCTACCAGTGGTTTCAAAATCTTCAATTGTTAATTTCAATGAATTTACAAAATCCACGATATTCATGGCATCTTTGCATGTTTCATTCAAATATACATTCAGATTGAACTGATTATTATTGATAGTATTATATGTTGGTTTATTGGAAAGTTCTATGATTTTATTATTCTGTTCTATTAGTGTATTTTGAAAATCTTTATTTTGTTTCAATAATTCTAATACTAATTCGTTTGTCAATACGGAGTTTTCATCTGTTATCATTTTCGGATTATTACATTTCTTTTGGTGTTTATTCAAATTGAATTTACTACTATATCCGTTATTACAAGTCGGACATGTATATTTATTATTATCCATCACGTTTATATTATTTGCATGTTTTTTTGATTTTAAATGTCGTGTATAATCACTGCATTTACTAGACTGAAAATCGCAATCTTTGCAAATATATGTTTTTAATGCATTGGCGTAAAATTCATTCCATTCCATTCCATGACACTGAGCCCTATGTTTACGAGTGAGCTTATGTCTATCAAAATCTTTACTATTACTCGTAGAGTAATCACAACTCTCACATAAAAATTTTGGGGTTTTTTTCGGCGTAAACGGCGTAAAATTCATTCCTATATTGGAATGATATTTTACGCCTAAAATTTCTACGAATTTTTATAAAAATTTTATGGTAACAAATTTTGAAGTATTTTTTTGGAATTTAAAGCATCTCCGAGTAAAAATGGATTTTTCATTTTTTTGTAAAATTTATTCTTCGCATTTTGAAAATTGGACATTTTTAAAATGTCCAAAAATAAAAAGTGACCCCATTTCTTTTTCAGAATTTTTAGGGGTACCACTAATTATTTCGTTGAAATTATATAAATCCAATCCAGGGAACCTAATCCAGGGAACCTACGGTTCCCTTGGACGAACCCTCCCTTTTTATCGAGTAAATGACTATTGAAAATAAAAAATAATGTATTATCATTATAATAAATTATATATAACAGTAAAAGGGAGGGTCAGAGGATACTTTATTTTCTAGTGATTCATTATTTGCCTTTTTTATAGTGTCACTCATTGTTTCACATTTTTGTTTATGTTTCCATAGACCACTCCTATTAGAAAACTCTTTTCCACATTCGCATATATTATTATTACAAACAGAATTATCGGTGACTTTTAATAAATGTTTTTTTGTATTTTTATGTTTTTCATAGTCCCGTATTACGGTTGTAGAATAATTACATTTTTCACAAACAAATGCGGAAGATTTTTCGGTTTCCATTTTGGATAAAACGGTTTCCATGTGATTGAAAATATGTTTACGGGTGGTTAAATGTTTATTATAATCAGCTATTCTTGCAGTATGATAGTCACATTTTATACAATTAAAATTTTTGTGATTTATAAATGTATTTTTGGTTTCCATTCTCGTAAAATATGGAAACAAAAAAATCTCAAAATTTGTCGCTAAATATTTTCATAAAAAAATTATGCTAACAAATGTTGACGTATTTTTTTGGTATTTAAAGCGTCCCTGAGTGAAAATGAATTTTTCGATTTTTTTTGAAAATTTATTCTTCGCATTTTGAAAAATGGACGTTTATAAATGTCCAAAAATAAAAAGTGACCCCATTTCTTTTTTGGATTTTTAAGGGGGTACCGCGAATTATTACGCAATATTTATATAACTCCAATTCAGGGAACCTACGGTTCCCTCGGACGCACCCTCCCTTTGCATATAGACCAATCTCAATGCAGCGTTTATTTCCTTACTTTTTTACTAGAAAGTAAGGGAGTGTCCGAGGGAACAGTAGGTTCTCTGGCTGTCTTGTAACATAAAAACATAAAAAATATAAAATGATATCGATGTAATAATAAAAATGGCAACCTTATCAGAAGATATAATAAAATATATTATTGATTTTTGTGATATTCCAACATTATTCTCTTTATGTTGCACGAACAAAGAATTGAGAACTTTTATAAACAATAAAGATTGGAAACAAATATGGTTAAAAATCATACCGCATAAAAAAACGGCAGTATCTGAATTTGAGAAGAAAACAATCACAACATCCGATGCCGAATACAAAGATATAGTAAGATTAGCCGGATTCACTGGATGTATGTTATGTAAAAAACAAAATATACGCAAAGTATGGTGGCAATTCAAAATACGTAGTTGTACGGAGTGTCTATATGAGAGAACAATTGGCGAATGGGAATTTGAAGATAAAATACCAAAACATACATATGCAGAATTACCATATACTACAAAACAAATGTATAATAAATACTATAAAAATTATACAATAAAATTTTACTGGAAAACGGAGATAGATAAAATATTATTGTTATATCCGCCATCGCCGCCTCCAATTCCTCCACAAACTCCTTTACCAGTTTCACCAAAAAAAGAGAAAATCAAAAAAATACCAACGACCCAAGAAATAGAGAACCAAAAAAATAGAAAAAAAGACATAAATAACATATGCGAATTGAATGATATTCTATTGTCAGATGCAGTATTATATAGTGAAACTTATAATAAAAATATAAAGATTTCGTCGAAATTACAAAAGAAACATTTTATTGAGTCAAAACTTCCAGAAATAAAAAAGGAAATTGTAGAAAAAAAAGAAGAAATTAGATTACGTGAAATAAAAATAGAAGAACAACGATTGGAAAATATCCGTCTTACCGAAGAATTTAACGAGCGTATAAAAATACAAAAAGAATTGTATTTGATGACAAAAGAAGATAAACGAAAGAAAATAGCAAATGTTATGAGAAATAACCCAAACAATCAAATTGTAAGCAATAAAATAAATAAATGTGAATTATGTAGTAATAACCGATTATTTTGCATACAAGGGCTCTACGACCATAAACGAGACGCACATGGTATAGTATAATATTTTCATCGTAATATCGGTAAGGCATAAATATATTTCCATAAAAATATAGATAGATTTTATTATAATACTATAAACATGATAGAAAAATACCTCATTATCATTCCAATAATCACATTCGCTTTATTTACCAGCATCAGCATTGTAAATAATTATAGAACCATCAATTTGTCAACTACATGTGCGTCCTGTCCGGATAATTTACCAAAATGTTCTCAAACAGACAATTATGTTCTCGGTGGTTTAGACGTAATCCCTTATTTCTATAATGAAACATACAAAGGTGAACGTGGCAGCGATACTATATACAGCACCTATAATGGGTTCAACTATTTATTTACCACTGTAGAAAACAAAGCGATGTTTGATGCAAACCCCGAACAATATCAACCACAATACGGTGGTTATTGTGCGTGGGGAGTAGCCGGCGAATTTTGTCCCGAATATCCATGGTCGGTGGAGTGTTTAGGTCCATCTGGTAATTGGCAACATGGAACCATTCTTTCAGAAAAACTATATTTTTTCTTATATGAGGAAGCAAAAGAAAAATTCATGGCAAATACAGAATATAATATAGAAAGCGGTGATGAACGTTGGTTAAACTGGTTCTCAACGATAGATGAAAAAATGAATACAGATTGTTATATAACAGAATAAATATTATATGTAACATATTGCTATATATAATAAATAATTTACAAATCTTTCATGGCATGTTCGTGTAAAACTAACACATTTTCATGTAATATTTTTAAGTCTTCTTTACGGTCATGGTCTTTTGTCTGTTTCAATTTGTCTTCTAATGTATTCTTTAATCGTTCGATTGAATGTTTATAAGTAGCAGTTTTATCAGTAAGTCCACGATGTTTTGCTAATACCATCCATCCTAATTCTTCATATAATGCTTTATGCCATCCATGTAGTCCATGGAAGGTTGCATCACAGCAATATATATGATATTTTTTTGCGGTTTTACGTATAGGGCGCATTTTGCGAGTTTTTGTCATCTATATATTATGCTCCGAAAGTATACTAAAATATTTATTATAATTTTATTGAAACTACAAAATAAAATTTGTAATTACAATTGTAGTTTGAGAACCCAACCTCCAAATATAAAATATTTTCTCACTATAAAATATACATATGAGAAAATTTGTAAGAGAAATCATTATTTCAACTATCACATTATTGATATTAGATGGCATATATCTTTATTCAAATTTACGCGTGTTTGAAAATCAGGTTATCGCAGTACAACGCGTAGTATTACAAGCCAAACCACTTGGATTTGTACTTTGCTATTTAGCATTAATCATCGGTTTGAACTATTTTATTATATCAAAAAATCGCCCAATATTTGAAGCATTTTTATTTGGTTTAGTCATATATACTGTATATGAAACTACCAATTATAGTATATTTAAACAATGGAAACCATTTATGGTAATCATGGATTCACTATGGGGAGGTATTTTATTTGCCCTGACAACATTTATTACGTATCAATTGGCTTAACCCACCCAATCATTTACACATGATTCACATATTTTGCTATAAAATCTTCTATTGACATTTGTGGTATATCACAATTGCCAATGCTTTTTTCTTGTATTTCTGGGGATTGTTCGTCCGGTTCGTAATTATATAATTGGTAAAATTCTTCCGTTTTATCTTCATCAACCACCTTCACTTTTTCATTATCTACAACAAATCCGCCACACGATATGATACGGTCACACCAAATAGGTGAACGCGCCGCATAAAACAACCAATTCTCACAATATTCTTTGCGGAAATCTATATTGGTGATTTGAAATAAAGATCGAATTTCAGGATGAACCGCATATTTGCAGGCTTGCGGCAACACTTTCCATGCTTTGCCTGGTTCGTTTGTCACTACTGTTTTATATTTGTCTATATCGGTTTCTTTAAAAATCAACCGTAATTTTCGTTTTTTAGGGTCGGCTGTTCTCATGACATTTAATGTAATACTAAAATAATTTTCTATAAATTGGTTCAAATCATAATGACTTTTTGACAAATTCCATACAATGGTACCTATAATACTATCATCGGCACGATTATCCAACCATTTTGCATATTGGTTCAAGATAAATTCGCAAAATTGGCTAGAATTGCGTTTTTCATAAATTTCATGAAATATTCGAACCACATATTCCATCATTTCTTCTTGAAATCCTGAATAATATATTTCATACGCCCAAAATAATGCTTCATCGGTTTCTTTATTTAATAAGGCAATAAATAAAGAACGCATGACATCTTCTTTGGAATATAAATAACGGGTAAATATTAATTCTGAACCATCATAAATAGTTTCTTCTGATTGAGACATGTTATTATAATAAATACATTTTATTATAATATCGCAGTAAATTCAATTTTCTCCATTATTGATAAATTTTTTATAAAAGGATTTATACGTATTTTGTAATTTATCAAATCGCATATTGAATTTACCATCCATAAAGCGTGGATCAATATTTTCCACCACTACTTTATCCTGTAACATTGTATTTAACATCGTATTACGCGTAATCATATCTCCTACCTGATTTTGCCAAAAATTACGATATGTTTTCACAAATAATTTACTTTTATTATCACCAATAGGGAGAGCAAAAGTAACGACAGTACTAATTTGGTCGCCAAATTTTACGCGAGCAACCGTGGTATGTGGCAATATAAATTCATTTTCAATAATCAAATCTTTGACCCCGAACATTTTACGCGCCATAGAATCTTCACCTGCTTCATAATAATAAGTACTTTTATAATGATTTTTACCAATCAATTTGGGCGGATCTTCTTTCGTAGGACTTGGGCGTTTCGCATTCCCGAATGTATGGACGAATGCAATATGCATGACATCTAATGAATTTTCACTCAATACTCGCGAATAACATTTATATTCCATATCTAAATAAACGACGCTACAATTTTGTTCGGGTGAATTCTGAATATTTGCGGGGTGGTCTGGCTTAGATAAATATAAACTGGTATCAATGGTCGGCTTATCAATGAATTCATTTGAAATGTCTGTACTATTTTCCGGATTTTCTATTTTTACGAACGAAGTATTCACCGAAGGTTCATATGTATTTATATAGATCCATCCATCATATTCCACAATCGGATATTTTGCCAAATTATAAATAGGAGAAGGTTGAAAACAAATGCCCGGAACTTTGGTAAGCGTGCCATTGCAATCGAATTCGTAACCATGATACGGACACATTACTTGGTCGTTAATAACTTTTCCGCCGGATAATGAAGCGCCCTTATGAGTACAAACATCGTCTAATGCTCGAAGTTCATAATCCTCATTACGCCAAATAACATAATTTTTATTCCATACTCTGCGTTTGTAAGGTTTATTTGTCAAAAAATCGGTAGATTTACCAACGACATACCATTGTAAATCAAATTTGTCTTGTTCGGTTAAATCATGATACGATAATTTGGGATAATGTAATATAGTTTTGCCGGGTAGCTGGTCCTTAGAAGCAAACATTTTAGTTAATAAATAAGAATATGCGGTTACAGATGTAAATACTACATTTGTAATGTAAAATAATAATATAAGATTCATATGTTTATAATATTTAGTTATAGTAAATTATCTTTATATACTGTATAAAATGTTTTATAAAAATAAATCCAATAAGAAAAAAACATCACACAAAAGAAAAACGCTGAAACGACAAAGCGGTGGGCGAAAAATGAATCATGTTAAAAATACCAATAATCGTGATAAATCACATATCGTAAAAGTATTTTTAGAGGTTCTCAATATGGTGAAATTATATCATTGGAAAACGCATTCGTTCGCACAACATAAAGCAACAGATGAATTATATGGACGGTTGAATGAAAATATAGATAAATTCGTGGAAATATTATTAGGAAAAGATGAGAGCCGAATCAAAATGCTGGAAAAAAGAATCGATTTAATAGATGCGAAGAATCTGAAAGATTTCAAATCCAGGATCTATGAATACCGTACATTTTTAACCGATATGAATATGTATTTTGATACCAAACGAGATACCGATTTATTGAATGTTCGTGATGAGATATTGGGAGATATTAACCAATTCTTATATTTGTTGACATTTGACAAATAGATTATTTGTTATTTTTTAATGCATTCTCGACGTCAGAAATTAATTGAGGCGCAATATATGGAAAAATACCCAAATCAGTAATTTCCTCAAATTCAAATTTGGGTACTGATTTATCATATAATAAATCTTTTCTAAAATAATTTTCATTTATCCAGAACTCATTTATCGCTAATCGTTTTTTCATTACAAATCCTTGTTCGATTAATATTTTACGGCATTTGTCATCTTTTTCTATATTATGCCCGTCTAATTCAATGCAAATCAGATATATTGGTATAGAAAAATCCATGGTTTCTAACACCACCAACTCGCCTCCTTCTACGTCTATTGTAAATAAATCAATATATTTCATATTGCTTTTTTTGATAATTTCGCGAATAGGTTCTCCATCAACATAATATTCTTGTGAATTTGTATGCCAAATATTTTTAAATTTTTCATCCATGGTACTAATCCAGCAGTTGCGAAATTACCTAAAAATTTTACTTTTTCATTTGTATAGTTTACCGCTACATTATAACAATTACAATTCGGACGATTTTGTATTAAATTCGCATATTGGTTCGTCGGTTCAATCAACGTTCCGGAAAATTTTAATTTATCTTCAAAAAACTTTGTATTGGAATAAATTACACCATCCACTGCGCCTAATTCTATGAATGTTCCATCTGGTACAATTTTATTTATAAAATTATTATAAATATATATGTCTTCACCTTGTTGAGAATAAAAATAATTCATAATTTTGTATTATAATAGTATGCAAATTTTATATAATTTATTTGTAAATAACATAAAAATATATTCAGCATATATTTTTATAGAATGAAAATTATAGACGCTTTTACATTTTATAATGAATTGGACTTATTATTGTATAGATTAACTGCATTAGACCATGTCGTAGATTATTTCATCATCGTAGAAGCCACGAAAACTCATGCTGGAAAAGACAAAGAATTATTTTTTGAAAAGAATAAACATTTATATGAAAAATTCCTACCAAAAATCATTCATATTATAGATGAAGATTTATTTGTTCCTGACATATCGGCAGGTCAACAATGGAATAATGAAATTCATCAACGAGATGAAATATATAGAGGTTTAGAAATTTTAGAACCATTATTAACGTCAAATGATTATGTAGTCATAACAGATTTGGATGAAATACCAGATCCCAAAGTCTTATTCGATTTAAAACATGGTAATATAAATCATGATTATGGAGCATTAGAAATGGATTTTTATTATTATAATTTAAATTGTAAAATGGCGGAAATTTGGTATCATGGAAAAGTTGTGAAATTTGGCATATTTAAATCAAACCCCAATATTACATGTAACACCATTAGAATGAGTAGACCAAATTCAATTATTAAAAAAGGTGGGTGGCATTTATCTTATTTTGGTGATGGAAACTTTATAAAAAACAAATTAGAGAATTTCGCTCATCAAGAATTCAATAAAGAACAATACACAAATATAGATAATATTAATACATCTATAAATAATTTCAGCGATATTTTTAAAAGACCAAATTGCGAACAATATAAAATACCAATTGCCGAAAATAAATATTTACCACCACTGTATGATACCATGTTAACCCGATTTATAAAATTATAATATAGTAACGAAAAAATGTATAACACCATTTTTATACATGTTTTATTTCGCATATTCGCACAACATTCCATACAATATAGGGTTCACATTTAATCCGTATGGATAGCGACCATGTGTTTCAAAATATCGCAAAGAATCGATAGTCCCTCTCATTTTATATATATGTTTTCTGGCAGATATTATTTTTTTCCAATGGCGTTGTATTAACCGTATCCAATGTGTTTTGATAACAACCGAATAAACATCCTCATGTATAGGAGTGAATTTCATAATTTCTAATTTAGGCTCAGCTACATAAATGATACTATATTCTTTTAAATAAGCAATCATGGTGGCATAGTTTGTTTTATAAAATAATTTAGAAGATATGCTATTCAATAATAGATATTGTGATTTATAATGATTGCTACGTTTACATATTCCAATATAATATTTATTCGGTATTTTGTCCGCTTCAATATGCCATTCATCTTCTTCATATAAATTATCTAATTGCTCTAAAAAGTCGTAATCTTCTCCATCGCTATTATCAGAATCATTAAAATTATCATCTTCTACCATATGGTAATATTCATTTTCGTTTTCATAATCACTATTTGTTTCAGACATTTTTATTTGAATTCATTTATTTTACAAACAATTACAATTGTAATTACAAAATCAATTTTTTCTGTTTACAAAATATATTTACAAAATATATAATGAATTCTTCTGTCTATTTTTCAGAAAAACAAGAAAAAGAGAACACTGAAAAGAAAAACTCAAAAAGTCCATATTTAAAATTTTCGTTTATGATAACTTATATTTTATTATTGACAACCGCTACCATCACATTTATTGAAGCATTGAGAACCAACGAGCCAATTATACGACATATATTTAATTTAGAAACCTGTATATCATTGGTTGCTTGTTATTTCTATTCACTCTTTGTAGGCAAAGTAGATGAAGCCGAAAAAACAGGCATTCCGCTCGATTGGGTAGATATTACACGTATGCGTTATATTGATTGGTCGATTACTACGCCAATGATGTTATTGGCATTAATGGTTGTATTAGGTTATAATTCCAAAACACCAGTTCGCTTGTTGACAATAACAACCGTCATCATATTAAATTATATTATGTTATATTTAGGGTATTTAGGTGAAGTCAATGTGATTTCGCGCATGACCGGCATGATTTCTGGATTTATTGCATTTTTTGCCATGTTTTTCATTATATTTATGAATTTTATAAAATCAAAATCGCTACATATAAATAATATTCTATTTGGAATTTATTTGGCGGTATGGTCGATATATGGAATCGTTTACATGTTCGGCGAAGAAACTAAAAACACAATCATGAATGTATTGGATTGCATTTCCAAATGTTTAATTGGTATATTCTTATGGGTATATTACACAGGTATTGTGAAAGCATAACATGTAAAATAAACCCTAAAAAATTGAAAAATTATTTATTTTTATATTAGAAAAAATAAATAACAATCGAAAACATTATCAAACCAAAGAATGGACGTTTCTAAATTATTCAACCGTATAAAAGATTTTGTATGTAAGAAAAAACCTCATGCGAAAATAGAACCAGAAAATAAATTAACGCGCGATATAATAAATAAAGTAAAAAAATATGACGATAATGATGGTAAATCGGTAGCACTAACTACTACACGTCCACAATTTGGCAACATAATCATATATAGAAGTAGTCGTCAAAATTTACAAATAGATAAATCAGAAAAGGTCAACCCCATAGACGAAGAAGTAAAAGAAGAACCCGCAGAAAAAATAAAAGATATATTGAATAAACCAATAAAAATCAAAGTCAATATAGATGTAATTACAGCAGATCATTATGAAAAAATAATAGAAAAATATAATGAAATAAAACCTGAAACATGGCAGCCATTACAACGATTGCCTCGTGCCGAAGGCGGATTTCAATTAGAAATACCTGAAAAAAAAGACATAAAAACTCGTAACCAAAATCAAAAAATAAAACAATTACGATGGGATAAAAAATGTCTGGTTCCATATCAATATTATCTCGGGTTTAATCATCGTGAAACAGAAATATTATATCATGCAATGAAATCCGTTTTTGGAGACAATGTATTCTTTGAAAGTGTATAACGGTTATTATTTACGGCATATATTATAATTATTTTTCAAAAAATCAACCGCATGATGAATACCTTTACGAATATCTATAAATTTACATTCACCTCCCAAAAACGATAGCAATTTACGATTGTCCGCTGTTTTTTTATATTGTCCGTCGGAATAGTTCGCATTAAAAACCATATGTTCGGTATATTCAAATTCCTCCGCAATCATTGTAGCAATGTCTTTGATAGAATATTCTTCACTCGTGGATATGATTAAATTTTCCTTATTTATTTTGTCAAGGGTTAATAAAATACAACGAGCTAAATCATCGGAATAAATAAATTGTCGCAATGGTTTTCCAGTTCCTAATACTTCAAATGGCGCATTTTGTTGTTTTGCCAAATAGCATTTATGAATAAGAGCAGGTATAACATGTCCGTCTTGTAATGAATAATTATCATGGGGACCATATATATTGGTGGGTATAATGCAAGAAAAATTGGTATTATATTGTTCGTTATAGGCACGGCAATGTATTTCTAATACGCGTTTTGCATATGCATATGCATCGTTTGATGTATGTGGAGGTCCATTATGTAACATAGTTTCATCAATGGGGTATGTCGTTTTATCCGGAAATATACAGGTACTTAACATACAAATTAATTTTTCTACTTTTACTTCGTAACTACAACGAATAACATTAAAATTAATAAGTAAATTTTTTTCCAACATATTCACTTTGTAATTCATATTTTTATACAATCCACCTACGCATGCTGCCAAATGAATGATATAATGGGGGTTTATTCGCGTAAAACATGCCATCGTTTCATCCAATTTTTCTAAATTACAATCAGATGACGAAAGAAATATGAATTCATATTGTTCGGCAAACTCAGGAGCAATATGTTTGAAAGCACTGCCTACCAATCCAGAACCGCCAGTAATAAGTATTTTTCTCATAGAATATAATATAAAATAAATAATATTATTTGTCTATAAATACTATAAGTAAAAAATATTATATAGGTATATGTATATGATAACCGCTATAACTGTATCTGTAAATTACGATAATTTACTTGATATAATATTGCCTCAAAATTATAAATTTTTTAAAAAATGGTATATTGTAACAGAAAAAAGTGATTATAAAACGATAGAAGTGATAAATAAATATTCTTTTGAAAATGTTGAAATATTATATTTTGATTTTAAATTGAATGCTACTTTTAATAAAGGTGGTGGAATAAATTATGCTCTAAATATGATTGATATTGATGAGAATGTGTTATTATTAGACAGCGATATATTTTTAGACGATTCTTTTGAAAATTATATGAATTATGATCTAAAATATGATATATTATATAGTTTTACACGTTATGATTACTATAGTTATCAAAATTTTATAAAAGATAAAATCGATCATGTATATCATATAAATTTTATGGGTTTTTTTCAGTTATTCAAAAATAACAAAAAATATACATATGAAAATAGTGAAAATTGCCGTCAATGTGATAGCAGTTTTGCTTTTAAATTTAAACAACGAATGTTATTAGAAGGAAAAATTATAAAACATTTAGGCAAAGATAATGTGAATCATTTTGGCAGGGAAATAGAGATGATTTTATTATAAATTAATTATTATTTACGGGGGACGTGTATAAAATTCTAGCATATACAAAAATAATACAAAGATATAAAAAGTTATGAGTATTTTTTTCATAGAATATAATATAAATAAATAATATATAATGCGTTGTCCAAAAGGATATATTCAAAAACCTGCAAAGTCTGGAAATTGTGTTAAAAAAACAGCATCAGTTACACAAAAAAAGAAAAGATGCCCAAAAGGTTCAAGAAAAAATAATGTAGGAGATTGTCAAAAAATTGACAAACAAAATTTATCCAAAAGAAAATCACACTCAATCCCAAAACACTCTATCATGATTGCCAAATTCTACAACGTCGCCAACGATATTTTCCCAGGATACAACGAAGTAGGGTACATTCTTCCAAAGTACAAAAATAAGAAAGAGATAATGGTGCAAAAATATGTTGACAAAGAAACAAAAATCAATCCTGGAGATATTCTCTTTGTTGGCAGCACAATTGATACACGTCAGTATGCGAATGCATACGTCATTATCAATAACGAAAGAAAAGCGGTTGGATACCAAGATAACGCTGTTTCTTTACCTCTCTTCTCCTATCGCAGTCAAATTCCTGAAAAAATCTCATACAAAGATATGATTCATGAAGAGTTTGACAAATTAGCAGAAGCGACGCCCTCAATAGATGACGAAGCATATGGATTTGGCATGGATTTCTTTGGTGCAGTGGATGGAGATAATATCAAAGATGCTTTGCAAGATGTGATTGCCGATTATGAAGCGAAAGGTATTTATTAGACCTTTTTACATTTCAAACGCCGATTATTTATAGACACGTTTATAAATAATCATTTATAGTTCTTTTTTATTTTCCTTGTTTTATTCTTTGCTACATATTTTTCTGGTCTTTCATAAGCACCTTTAAATATATTTTCATATTTTTCTTCTGGTATTTCATTTATCACCTTTGTAATATTTGCTTTTAGTTCATTCTAATCAAATTTTTATTACCTTTTTTATTTTTAATGTCGCAAAATCGGCGTTTGAAATGTAAAAAGGTGTAAAAAATATTCAATATAAAAAATAAAAAACAATTATAAAACATAAAAAATGCCAACAGTGAATAATTATTTCTGTTGGCATTTTTTATGAAATACAAGAGGAAGTTATATAAAAGATTATTGTCTTTATTTATCAATTCTTTTATTTTTTCCTTGTTTTGCTTATCAATAACGATATAATATATTTGACAAAAATATATAAGAATAATATATAAGAATGAACTTATTTTACATATTCTTCGCTATTTCACAATTCATATATTCAGTTGCTTCCTATAATTTAAATGAGGCGAATGTTACCCTATATTTAAGTGGCGCTGCTTATTGCGGTAAAGAAAAATATAATACAATGAAAATATATGAACCTGCCAATGATTTTCAAATGGATACCATCGTATACGATATTACTACTGATTTACAAGGCTTTGTCGGTTATATCGCAAACCGAAAAACAATATATGTGGTTTTCCGCGGTTCGTCGTCCGCGTTGAATTGGGTAGAGGATTTAGAAATAACAAAAGTACCATACACAACCTTTTCCAGTTGTAATTGTGAAATTCATAAAGGGTTTTATCATTCAGCATTAGCAGTGAAAGACATGGTAATTTATAGCGTGACGAAATTGAAAAAACTAACGCATTATGATACAATCATTGTCACCGGACATTCCTATGGGGCGGCGGTAGCGCAAATCATCGGAATGGAACTCGTCAATTTAGGGCTATTATGTCAAGTATATAATTTCGGACAACCTCGTATTGGTGACAATAAATATGCGGCATTTGTAAATACCAAATTGCCAAATTATTGGAGATTTACCCATCATAAAGATATAGTGCCTCATGTTCCACCCATGACTGGATTGGATTATATACATTCATGTGGAGAAATTTTCGAAAATGAATATGGCGCCCTAAAAACATGCAGCATGACAAATTGTGAAGATGAAACTTGTGCCGACCAATATTCATTAAAAGAAACGAATGGAGACGACCACAAAATGTATTTACAACATTCTTTGGAATGTGAAGCAAATGCGAATATATAATTTCATAAAATACATAAAAAAGAATAATTATTCTAACTATATTATAATAATTAGAATAAAAACAAAATGGTTCCCGATTGTACGCTTGTAACTGCTTGTTATGATTTAACTAGATATAACAATAATTGTCGTAATAAATTTGCTGCCATAGAAAATATGAGAAGTTTATTAGAAACGCCTTGTTATCTCGTCATATTCACTGATAATGAATTATATAATGTCATTTACAATATTCGTGATAGTTATAAATTATCACATTTGACTCAGTATGTCATAAAAGAATTTACTGAATTAGACGTCTATAAATATGTTGATATAGTAAAATCAAACCGAATTAAATATCATCCAACCAGGGATGAGAGAACATGTGCGGAAAGTCATTTAATATGTTGTAGCAAATTCGATTTTGTGTTACATGCGATTCATAAAAATCCATTTCATACCAGTAAATTTGGATGGATAGATTCGAACGTCGGAAAGAATTTTTCCAAAATATGTACGAATTATACATCAAATACGTTGCTACGAGCATTAACACATGCTACTGAGAAAATGCATATTCAGATATTAAATGTGGTTGATAAAAAATATATAAAATCTAAACATTTACGTGAATATTATAGTGAATATAGATGGGTAGTCTGTGGTTCCTTTTTTACAGTCGGTAAGGATATAGGTATAAAAATAATGAATGATTTGAAAAATATATTTATTAATACGACTCGATTAGGATACGGACATGGCGAAGAAATGTTTTATTTGGAAATATTAGATAAATATTATGATGATATCCTTAGGTCATATGGTGATTATAGTGATATTATGAATAATTTCGTTCGTATCAATCATAATATTAAATATATATTGAATTATATTATATCAAATTATTTTTCGTTTGGATATTATCGTGAATGTTGTGATTGTTGTGAAAAAGTATTAAAATCTTATGAGAATTATGAAATAGAGATGAATGAAACTATCTATTTTGCTATTCTGTTTTATTATTATATGTCATCCTATTATCATGATACACCGAAAAGTATTGAGATTGCCAATAAAATAATGAAATTCGTGAATGAAAATTATTTTATGAAATGTGAGTATGAAAAAAACAAGGATTATTACGACGCCCAATTAAAATTCGTATTGTAATTTATATTATATATTTATTTACATATTTACCCATATGTAAATAAAAAGCCCTCTATGAGAATTGAACTCATGACCTCCAGTTTACAAGACTGGTGCTCTACCACTAAGCTAAAAGGGCGTAGTAATGCGCGTCTAACACATTACATCATAATATTCCGAATGTTCTTTATATCGTTTTTTGACAATAATAATTATTAAGCGACTGGTTTAGCATCAATAATAATTGGCGATAACCCTAAGAATGGGATTCGTTTTCCATAACCTCTAATTTTATATTTTTTGCCAGAATCTATTTTTGCATACAATTCCATACTACTGAATTGTAAATAATATATGGTGTTTGATACCGAATAAATATTGTCATCCGTATCAACAATTATATTCGAACCATATTTTCCATAAAATGTATTATTTATTTCTTTTACAGTTATTTCCTTTTCAAAATAAGTAATGCGAGAATACAAAAAGGATAAAAATAAAAATGCCGCGATGACTATTATAAATGTATTATTTTCTCTAAAGTTACCTAATATTGTAACCCATGTTTTTTTTGACGGATGTTTTCTTAGATAGAAATAATAAATACCGATCAATAGGAGGATGGCAATAAAAAATACATTGTTAAACGAACGAAAAAATACACTCAACATAGTTGGTTGTATTATTTCGTTATTATTTGAAAATTTCTTAGACATTTGAAAGTATATATATATTTTATAGATATTATTTCCCTACGGTTCCCTGGATAAAAGGAAGGGGTCGTAGGGGAAAACTTGGTTTCCCTGGATAAAAGGAAGGGGGTCGTAGGGGAAAACTTGGTTTCCCTGGATAAAAAGAAGGGGTCGTAGGGGAAAACTTGGTTTCCCTGGATAAAAGGAAGGGGGTCGTAGGGGAAAACTTGGTTTCCCTGGATAAAAAGAAGGGGTCGTAGGGGAAAACTTGGTTTCACTGGATAAAAGGAAGGGGTCGTAGGGGAAAACTTGGTTTCCCTGGATAAAAGGAAGGGGTCGTAGGGGAAACCTTGGTTTCCCTACTATAGGTATAAACTTTGTGATGTGGTAACATACTTCAATATCAATCCTTCGATTTGTGATAGTTTATATTTTAATTCTATTTGACCTATGATTTCACAAACATTTATTAATTCTTTCGCAATCGTCACAATTTTCAGTAAGGCTTTATTAAAATCACCCACCGAAATTGATTTTTCCGCTACTTTATTCTGGATAAAATATTTACATTCATATTCATTAGTACAATGGCACCACTCCATCGCAAAATCGATCATATCATACATCAATAAATCGTCATAATGAATTCCAGTGCGCATGTCATTTTCCATTTCGCGTTTTTCAAAATATAGGCAATATTCATTGATTTCTTTCACATATTGTTTTACGGTATGATCCTCGGTCTGCGGAACACTGGCTTTTATATCTTGTGGTACTTTTATATCAGTAAAACAGGAGAATAATCCAATGAGTTGTTGTACGCTTAGCTCGCTAAAATAGTCATATTTTGTCAACATTTTACTAATAATCAAAGGGTGTATTTCCGCGATATTTGCGGCAATTATACCCATCGGTGTTAATTCATAGGCAGTAGTCTCGTATTCGTGTTTTCCGGCATTATCTATGGCTATAAACCCATCATCTAGTAATACTTGACATATCGTATTTGTTTGGTCGGTAACAAATCTACGCATATATTGTAAATTGACTGTTTCATTATCTAATTCACTATTTAATTTCATAAATTCTTTGGCTTGTTTTAAATCGTCGTTTAATGTGCGATATTCATCTTGTATTGCGCGAAGTTCTCGTTCCGCATCTTTTTTCTTTTTATTCGTAAGGGTTTTTAATTGATTTTCAATAGAGATTACTTTCACGCAAACGGCGTAAGGTGTTTTTAATTGATCTATGAAGACCCTTTTGGCATTGGCTTTTTCAGTTAGTTCGGTTATATATTTTTCTTGTATATTTATGGATTTGATTAATTCCGTATATATCATAGATTTTTCACTGAATGTATGGAAATTCGTTTTTTGTCCGTTTTTTAATAAATTTAAAATGAGAGCATATGAGATATGAAATTTAGAAATCAATTGCTGTGGTTTTCCCGATAGAATCGCTTTATATTCAGACATCACTGGTAATTTGAATAAATTATTTAAATGAATGACATGTCCGACTGTATCAATGCCTCTACGTCCTGCTCGTCCTTTCATCTGTGAATATTCATGTGCGTATAAATAGCGTTCTCCATTCCCATCAAATTTGGTAAGACTGGTAAAGATGGCGGTTCGTATCGGACAATCTAAACCAATGGCGAAACTTTCCGTAGCGAATAATAATTTAATATATTTTTTGGAAATCATTAATTCCACAATTTCGCGCAAAACGGGGATCATTCCACTATGATGAATACCGATGCCTTTTTCTAATAAAGAAACCAATTGGCAATATTCAGGCAATTCAAAATATTCTTTATGATTTGGTAATTTACGCACAATTTGTTCGCATTCGCGACGAACCGTATAAGGAATTTTACTATCAAACTCTAATAAATTCGTAGTGATTTCTTTCGCACATACTTCCACTTGTTTTCGGGAAAATACAAAAGCGATGGCTGGTAACATTTCTCTCTCTACTAAATGTTGGGCTAAATTATTCAAAACATTCGGACGTTTCATATAAACCTGTCGGGTTTCAAATGTTTTTAACATTTTAGAGACAGTTTGGACGGTTTTTTCTTCAAATTTACCGTTACTATGTTGTAGAGTTAATAATGTATTTGTATTATCACGAATTTCTTTTTCCAATGCTTTGTCTTTGAGTCCTTTGAAAATAGCTTCAGTAGTGGTTAGAAAGCAATATTCGGTGAGTGGAACAACCCTCATTGTAGTAGAAGATAAATATACGGTTTTATCATTTTTAGTTAGATATGGCAATCCTAATCGTTTGGTTTCAATCCAATCCGCAAAGCCTTGTGGATTATCAATCGTGGCAGAAAGCATGACTAATTGGACTTTGGGTGGTAATAACATCATGGTTTTTTCCCAGACCTGTCCTCTTTCACGATCATTGATATAATGGACTTCATCAAATACAACGGCTGCTAATTCGGTTTCTATATTGATATTAAAATCCAGTGAATCCGGGGAACCTACGGTTCCCCCGGACGCCCCCTCCCTTTGTAGGGAAACCAAGGGTAGGGATTCTACCCCTACGACCCCTTCCTTTTTTGTGGTTGGGTTGGGTGAGGATGAGGTGGTGGATGCTTGTTGTTGGCTGGTTTGGATAAATAAATAATTCATCAAGATTTCCGTCGTCATTATCAAGACATCTGCTTCTGGATTGGTTTTAATATCACCTGTATATAGTCCAAATGATATATGTGGGTATTTTTGTGTAAATTCATATTTTTTCTGATTACTTAGCGCTTTAATCGGCGAACAATAAATCACTTTTTTTCCTTTTCCTACAAAATGTTGTATAGCAAATTCCGCCGGTAAAGTTTTTCCGGACCCTGTATGTGCTGTCACTAGACAATGGTTTCCTTCCACAATGGCTTCAATCGAATATTTCTGAAACGCACTTAATTGGTAAGGAAATAAACGGAAATATTCTTTATATTTCTCTTCATTTTCCACAGGATATTCATTATCGCATATTTTCACCATTTCTTATATATTATATCAGTATGATTTGTTGAATATCGTATGTAAGATAATAATGAATCAATTTTTTACGACAAATAAATAGAATCGGCTTTGTTTTTTTCTATAAGGATATATATAATTTAGTAATAAAGAATGAATATAAATCAAGATTATTTAATAGCCGGATCAGTACAAGGTGTACAATACGGTCAAAATGAACGAGTAGATGAACTGAATAATCGTATAGCAGAAAGACATTTTCCAGATATGGCATTAGAACCAAATTATAGTTGTAGACCCGTACCAACCAAATATTCCCACTTCCCAATCATCAACCGTAGAACACCAGTAAGAGAACCATTAAACCAATACGTAGATCATAATGTATATAATAATTTTAACCCATCAGGTTCTCGTTCCAATGCAAAAGGTTTCCAACAAAATGTAGATGTAGAAACAATATTGCGAAATCAAACCTTCGCATTACAACACGGAGGAGACCAAGGAGTATATATTCCTACTTCCAATAGTGATTTGTATAATGTATCGGTGGTTTCCAGACCTAGCGAACAACCATTTCCACTTTTGTTTGAAAGACCTCAATTTGCCAATAGACCACATCCAAATGTAATGGCAAATAATATAGGTAAAGATAATTTCTTCAATCATACGAGAACCCAATTACGGAATAATTTAGCATAAAATCATATTATATTATATAATAAAATATATACTATGATAAAATATATATTCACCATCATAAAATCAAATAATATAAATGTTCTCACATTCAAGTGGTTAATTATCATTGGCATTATTTGTTTACTCTTTTTATTATTACAAAAATTTGGTGATAAACCAGAAAACCTAGAAGGATTTTCTCAAATAGAACCATTTGTATTCAAACAAAATGACGATGTATATGATGATTTTTATTCATTAATCTATGATGATATTCATAAACCATCATTGAGAACCGATTATGAATTGGAATATATTATTAATATGACCGAACCGACTACTCGAAATAGTGTATTTTTAGATATTGGTAGTGGCACAGGTAATACAGTCAATGAATTACAAGAAGCTGGGTATCAAGCATATGGTATAGATAAATCACAAGCTATGATTGATATTGCCGAACAAAAATTCCCCGATATCCAATGCAAATGTGGTGATGCGACGGAACCCATGGCGTTCGAACATTCCACTTTTACGCATATTATTTGTAATTATTTTACAATTTACCAAATCAAAGAGAAGAGAACCTTATTTACAAATTGTAATCACTGGTTGATGCCAAATGGTTATTTAATCATACATTTAGCAGACCGTAATAAATTTGATACAATTACACCGGTTGGAAAAATGACATTGCCAGTGAACCCAAATCGCTATATAAGTTCTCGTATTACGGATACGATTGTGGATTTTGGAGGATTTGAATATAAATCATCTTATCAATTCCATAAAGAAAATGACAACATTGTATCATTTGTTGAAAAATTCCAGGATAAAGAAACGAAACATGTACGCGAGAACGAGCAAATATTATATTTTGAACCCATTGATGTTATATTAAATATGGCGAGGGAATGTGGGTTCTCGTTAAAATCCAAAATAGATATGAAAAAAAATATAGATGATGAGAACCAATATATTTTTATATTGGAAAAAATATAAAATATTTGTATACTATAAATATTGTATCATGAATAATTGCCATTTATTGAATGTTTACAAACACTCACATAAACAAGACGACTATAATGAGAGTTGCGATTTGGATGATTTCCAAGAAAGCTATGATGTGAATTATATATATTATCAATGTTATGTGGATGACAAAAACCGTTTTCGTTATTTTGAAACATCGCCCAATAGCGTAACTCAACACCCAAAAATGCCTTTACATAAGATAAGTAAAAATATACCGACCTTTTTTCATAAGACGATATTGTATTTCAAGTATATTCCCAAATTTTTTTAGTGTGTTCTCTCATATAAGTATATTTTCAAAATATACTTATATTATCTACTATATTTTCCGGAACGAGAAAATGAATCTACCACAAAAATAATAAAGACGCCTAAAAATGTATATAAAATAAATTCCTCAGTAATATTATTCGTTTTCTCATTCTGTTGTTCTTCTAACAAATGTATCATATAATTGATTTTTTCCATGATTTTATCGTCCCCCATTTTTAACCCCATTTTGGCATAATAAGGTTGGCTGACGACCCCGCTGGGTGGTTGATAACTATTCGCATAATTACTATACACTGCACTTGCACTTCCATTTGCCATATATGGCGATTCCTTCATTGCATTTGCCGCCGCGGAATAAGTCACAGTAGGCGGAACATAAATTTTAGTATCGGTATTATCCGTCATATCCTTTTTAATATTGATATTCGGATTCGGAAGAGGAGTAAAAGAACCCATTTTATCGTTTTCGTTATCAGCTGCTGTAATTTTGTTTAATAAATCATTGACGCGACTATTACGATTTTCCATATGTCTCTGGGTTTCTTCTAAATTAGAATTATTATCTAAATTCTGGTAATTTTCGCTTTGTGAAACATAATCGTCGGGTTCTCCTATGGTTGGAATCGTAGGTTTTAATTTTATAGTTCGTCTCATAGTAGGTGTCCGTTTTTTTTGGTTATCGTCATTCGTCCATAAAGATGCGGTTGTTACCAATGACATATTTTTTATTTATAATACTTAAAAAATGAATAGATAATAATTTTTATATCGTATTGTAAAAAATGTATAAAAATATGCTAAACAATTTACGAAAGGGGTAAAAATTAAAGTCTAATACTATTTTAGTACAATGAAATATACTTTTTCCCAATTTATACCAATCATATTATTATTTTTAATTGTCTCGAATCCAGACGTTATTATACAATTTAGTAATATGAGTATTGGACGGTTTATAGCAGTAGCCATCATCCTTTTTTATAGTTCTATCAATAAATATTTAGGGTTATTATCATGTATGTTAATTGTTTTATATTATCAACTCTATGCATTCGACGACCAGAAAGAGTTTTTTGAAAATTTGTCTTTTTCCCATTTTGATGAAAATAAAGTGCAACCTCAAAAGGTTTTAGAAACATCACCCGTCAGATATGCGGATTATAGTAGTTTATACAAAACCGAATGCGCCACCCCCACTCCAAAAAATCATGCAAACTCGGTATTAAAAAAACATTTTACCGACCGTTTTTGTGACCGTGATGTTTTAAAATACAAAGATGTGGCGGTTCGTTCTGAAATGGTCCAACATGTATTTCCCGAAATTCAATTTACGGCGGGCAAATGTAATCCTTGCTCGGCAACCTGTGATTTTTCAATCATTGCGAATAAATTACATATAGAGGAAAAAATGAAACCCATTAGTACAGTTCCGTAAATAACAAAAATTATGATAAAAATAAAATATCATAACAATATAATTATATGCCAAAGAGAGAACCAGACAATATATTTAGTTATTTGAATAACCAAGTACATGTGCTGAATAATAGTAAAATATTTGCAGGGTTAATGATAATCATTTTAAATATATCTTCCCGATTTGTCAATATCAAATTAAGTAAATCCATGGAATCGTATTTAAAACATACATTTAGTAAACAAATATTAGTATTTGCAATCGCATGGATGGGTACACGTGAAATATATGTGGCTTTATTTATTACATTGATATTTACGATATGTTTTGAATATTTATTTAATGAAAATAGTGCGTTTTGTTGTTTACCAGAATCATTTAAGGAATATCATATAGAATTGTTAGAAAATGCGGATGTTACCGATGAAGAAATCGCGAAAGCCAAAGAAGTTTTAGAAAAAGCTAAAAAGAAAAACAAAGATACAGATTTGAAAGAGTATACAATATCCAATGCTGAAAATTATAAAAATTATTTGTCGTAAATAAAGTCTTTGTATATTATAGATAAAATATAATATATAAAATGGAAAGTGAAAGTGCCGTAGCTAAGACAGATACAACAACAGAAGAAAATAAAAATAAAGAAAATGACAAACATATAATGGTCGTGCAAATAAATTTATTTACAAATATACCAGAAGGAGAGCATACGATTCAAAATAAGGAATTTACAAGGAATATGATTGTATTAGATAAAGAAACCGACAATAAAATAAATGAATCAGAAACAGCATCATCTATTGGGTTTAATTCAAATTCAAATTTGAGTAATTATCCGTTTATAAGTTCAAAATATAAATTAAAATCATCTATTATATATAAAAATTATGATTATATTTATAAATTTTTCTTTTCATACAATACATTTGTTAAAAAATTAGAAAATTATGCAACATTATCAGATGAAAACCCAAATGAAATTATATATCATAACATTGATGTATTATTGCGAGCATTATTTCCGTTATTTTTAAAAACATCCGAAGGATATTATAATTCGTTTGAATATATAGAAAATAGGAATAAATTAAGTGAAGAATTTGATTTGAATAATATAGTTGAAACATTAAAAAAAACAGTAAACATAAGTCGACAAAAATATACTGTTTTGAATATAGGTAAAGAATATACTGTTAAAAAAATTGTATGGTTGAATGACTTTATGAATAATCCTAATTATAATAATTTGATGATAAGTTATAGAAAATTTAAAAATTGGATCAATGATTATGCAGTGAATGATGCAGTAAATTATGACTTAATTCAAACACAAACATTTGTAACAAATCGTAATGAACTTGAAAAAAACAAATTAAAAATGGGTAATCGCCTTAATTTTGGAGATAAGGGTATAACACCCCCCAACCCTTTTTTTATGCAAGAGATTAAAGACAATACTGGCAAACTGAATGAAAATTATTTAAATTACGCGCAATTCTATTATATCATTCAGTATTATATTGATAACAAAACAATTAATAAGGATTTACAAGAGTTAATAGATGGTGTATTCAATTTCAAACCCGCCAAACCTATTAAAGATGGAACATCTATTAAAGACGCAATTCTAGAAAAGAAACAAGTAAAAACATTTTACGATAATATGGATAATATAATCGAAAATCATATAGACGAAAATTTTAAAAAAATTATAGCATTTGATACAAGAAAGATAGTAGAACAGAATAAAAAATTTTTGAAAATAATTAAAATAGATGTTATGATGGATTTTATAGAGGGTAAAATAAATAATGAAAATTATTCAACGATTCAATGTCCTTATATGTCGAACAATTTAAGTAATTTTATTTTAAATAAATTTTATTATAAGAATAACAATGATGATTATAACTTTTTGAAAAACAGTAAATATATCTATTCAATTACCAATAAAGAAATAAAAACAATACAAACAAAAGAAAAAAAGATTCTTCCAAATATCAAGAAAAACGAATACAATGATGATAAGAAAGATTGGAATAAAGATTGGAATAAAGAATTTGATAAGAAAGATATGGATAACAAACGGTTGAATGGTGGTATTTATCAGCGTAGAAAAAGTCGTAATAAGAAATTTCATAAAAAACGAAATACAAAAAAAAATATATAATTTTGTGCGTATCATTTACAAAATTATATTTTTATTTTTTATAAAATTTGGCTTTTCCATCTTTAAACGAACCGATTTCAGGTCCAATGTCATCATCTGGTAGAACTTCATATATAATACCGTTTTTAACATTTGTTGTATAATATTTTTTTCCATTTACAATGACTTCTTCGACTTCCATCTCCTCCTCCGGTTCCGGGGAACCTACGGTTCCCCCGGACGCCCCCTCCCTTTCGTCTGTTTCTTCTTCCTCTTCTTCTTCTTCTTCTGTTTGGGCTGTTTCTTCCTCTTCTTCTTCTGTTTGGGCTGTTTCTTCCTCTTCTTCTTCTTCCACTTCCTCTTCTTCCACTTCTTCTTCTTCAACTTCTTCTTCTTCCACTTCCTCTTCCACTTCTTCAACTTCTTCTTCCACTTCTTCTTCCACTTCTTCTTCTATTTGGGCTGTTTCTTCCTCCTCCTCCTCCGTTTCATTTGTGTTTTCAGTTTTGATTGCGTGTTTTGTATCGGTTGTTTTTAATTCATTTTTTAAAGTCGTAATGATTTCAATAGCTTCTTCATCATCCTCATCAAATCCTTCATTTAATTCATTTTCAACATCATCTACTAAATCATAAACGATGTTTTCTTTTTTGTTTATATTTTTGCCAATATATATAACATCGCTTGAGGAACCATCTTCGACTACTATATTATTATTTAATAATTCACCACAATTTTTACGTAATTTACCGATTTTTCTTATTTTACTAGAAGGTGATTTTACATAAGATAAATCATATAAAATGGTTTGTAAGGCTTTATTTTTGATTTTTAATTTTTTGTATTTTTTTTCTAATTTCTCATTCTTTTTCAATAACGATTTTACAATGGGTAATGACATAATCATATCATAATATAATTTATATTGATGGTCTATTGGTTGAGCCATGTTGTTTACTTATTAAAGAGATACTGTTATATTGTTTATCATAAAATAGTAAAGACACAATGATTTCAATTTTTTACAAATTTTTATTCTGTATCAATTTTAATCCATGTAATTGGGAATAAATCACTCACATCATGTTTTAATGCGGGTCCAAACCATAGACTCGGAAAACATACTATTTTATCGATATTTTGATTGAAATATGCTCCCCACCAACTAAATGTACTATTGGCTATAATATTATCATGGCAACAACTCATCACTAACATTTGTTTCCAATCTGGTAAATCATCATCGATTTTAATAAAGTAAAGAAAAGGGAATTTTTCTTTTAATTTTAAAATATGTGCGTTTACTTCCTCATTATCTATTTTTTCGCAAAAATATAATACTTTTATTTTTTTATCGCCTCGTATTTCCAATATTTGTTCGATGGCATTCTCATAATATTCATATTTCATTAATGGGTGCATATGTTGTATATTTTTATAATCGCCCAAACGGAAATGCATACTAATTTTATGGTCTTCATCATTTAAAACATCTATTTCATTTTTTATAGCAGATTGTTGGTGTTCCAATCGAATGATAGAAAATATAGTATTTTTCTCATTTTCAAAATATTTATAACTTTGGTAATATCCAGTTAACAAAAGCAAGTTTTCTTGTAAATTGGGAATAAAATGATAATGAAAGGCAAACTCTCTTAAACGTTGAAATTGCATGAAATCATTATTTGTGAAACCATGTTTTTCATTAAACGTAGTAATCGGTTTTAACATGTTTAAAAAACTATCCCAATATGTATTACGTGAAATGCCAATATTTAACGTTTCAGAATAAGGAAATATAAATTTTCGTCTATTTCTTATTCCATAAGCAATCGTTGCAAAAATTTGAAACAATTGGTTTCCTAATCCACCCATTAATTGACACGATACCACATACTGTTGTTTGACGTCCATAATATATTTTTACATGGTTACTTTTATATGGTTTTTCGTGAATAATTGGATTTCTGGATAATACGTTCACTGAATTTGTAATTACAAAAAATACAATTGTGATTCGTTATGCAGTACAAATATATATTATTTAGAAAAATAATATATACATAGTAGTTATAAGTATGTCTATCGTACAACCAACATTAACTCCCGACCAAATTACCGAAATAACGAATTATATTAATTCATATAGAAGCAAACATCAAGCTCCCCCCTTAGCATGGGATAGTGGAATTTATAAAGTAGCACAGGATTGGTCCAATTATTTGGTAACCAATAATGTATTTAAACATAGCGGTAATCAATCCTATGGCGAGAACTTAGCATATTACCAAGGTTACGGAACAAACGTAATGACATTATTAAAAAAAGCAGTAGATGGTTGGTATAATGAATATAAATTATACGATTTTGCGAATCCAGGGTTTTCACAAGCCACCGGACATTTTACCTGTTTGGTTTGGGTAGCCAGTACCAATTATGGAATAGGTATTTCTATGGATAATAGTACAAGTAGTGTGGATATTGTATTGAATACATCTCCTCCTGGTAATTATATAGGTCAATTTAAAGAAAATGTTTTGCCGCCAGTAGGACAAATTATACCTACACCTACTCCAACGCCTACCCCAACACCCACACCTACCCCAACACCCACACCTACCCCAACACCCACACCTACTCCAACACCAACCGAAAACAACAAGAAAATAATAATAGTAGCGCTATATAATATTATTAGTTCAATACAAACAAATCAACCAAAGGTGACAATTATAACTGCGATATACAATTTAATCAAATTAATAAATAATATGACAAATGTATAATTTCTTTAATTCGATAACCCGAATTTATCTTTCATGATACTTTTTTTACTAGGACCCTTTTGTTTTTCGCTCTCACGCTTCACTTTATACACCCCGGAAGTATTTTGTGGCGCGTTCCCCCCATATATATTCATGATAAAATCATCATTGTCTTCGTGTAATTCCGGTAAAATACGGGTCATTGGCTTATCTATGACTAACAACATATGTTCCGTCTTCAATAATTTTCTGTATTCTTGGATACTCAAATTGCCATAAAATTTATCTAATAAAAAGTATGGATTTGGAGCCGGTTTTATGTTCTTCTTATAATCATAGACTTTACTATATATCTGATTTAATAAATGGTATCTTTCAAACTTCGTTGAATCATCTATATTTTCCTTCATTAAATAAGCTACCGCACATTCTGGACGACAGAATGAGCCATACCCAAAAATTTGCATATCATTTTCATATTTTGGAATATAACAAGACGGATTGTCGTATTCATAAGTACACCAAAAACATGCGGATTTTTTATCAGGATTATTATTTTTATATAATTGTATTTTTAATTTCTTCAATTTTGAATTTACATCTTTTATATTAATTAAATCTAATTCGTCTTCGGTTGGTTCGTTTAATAATTCATCAGTTAATTTCATATTACATGACTGACATAATTTGGTTTCTGGTTTTAATTTGTTTGCTTCAAATTCCACATAAGCAAAATCGGATTGTTTTTTAGTATCAACACTTTCGCTATTTGTTGAATTAATATAAGGAGTAAATGTTTCCGAATTATTGTAGGTTAAAATACTAGGTGGAATTTCGGGATTATAAGACATGGGGTCTTTGACGATTTGGCTAATGGCTATATTATGATTGTTTAAATCTTGCATGGAACATTTTAAATGTAAAATGATATTGGTTACAGGTAATGATGATATTGTGTTTTCCTGTTTTTTGGTAATTAATTTACCGCCTTTTGGTTTTCTACCTCTTTTTTTTGGTAATTGGGGTTCACTTACATTTTCTTCAATACTAATCGTAATATTATTTAAAGATTGAAGAGATGCGGTAGAACTACTTGGTTCAATGACCTTCTTCTTTCTACCTCTCTTTTTAGGCACTATCGCTGCTACATTCATATCAGTCATGGTTTTTATTGTATTTTATCGTCATTTTCTTTTATATTGTTTTTGAAAAGTGTTTTTCTGAATGATAGTATGTATCCCTTCGCCCCCATTCGTCCAAATTATATCAACTGATTTATAATAAAAAATAATATTCGGAATTCGGCAATGGTCTTATAGTGTAGTGGTTAGCACACCAGACTTTGAATCTGATAACCCGAGTTCAAATCTCGGTAGGACCTAACTATTTTTTTTGATTTTCAACAAAAAAAATAGTTCCAAATAAATGTATCTACTCCTTTGTATTATGTAAATAACATGACCTACATAATGGTTTATAATTATCGGAACCAATGACTACTTGGGCGGTTTCTTTGGTTACTCTACACGAAAACAATCCTTTCTTCCCATTACGACAAACCGAGCATAATGAAGTCAGTTTCGTTACTTTATCACAATAGGGTATTAAATCCAATAACTCGCCGAATTTTTGTCTTTTAAAATCACCGTCTAACCCACATATATAAACAATTTTACCCTGTTTTTCTATCATATCTAATACTACGTCTTTTAGCCCTTTGAAAAATTGTCCTTCGTTTATCAATATGACATCGGCTTCGTTGAGGTCACGATAATGTGGGTTCAATGTATTAGACCAATTATCCACTAAATCATCGGATAATATACATGGTATCATTTTACGGTCATGGGTAGAAAGCATGGTGTCGTGATATCGTTTGTCTTCGGAAAAATTAATGACAACTACTTTTTTTCCGATATAAGAATAATTATTATGAATTTGTATAATTTGGGTAGTTTTACCGGAGAACATAGGTCCTAATATTAATTCCAAGTAACCTTCTTCAAGGTGGGGCGTTTGTATCATTTTAGACATGGTTTCGTTCATTTGTTTCTTATCGTTATAATAAATACTTCTAAATCAATTTTTTATATTTAACATAATGAAAAATATATACTGAGCCATTTTTATAGTGATATAGTATAGTACTTTAGAGATATATTATGAAGGTATTAGTTGCTTGTCATTGCGAAAAACCTGTAATCATGTCATATAAAAATGAAGATACAGGTGAAGATGAGATAAGTATTTATAGTGATAAATTAGCTTTTATTAAAAATCCATTTGGAAAAAATACAATAATAAATCCACCTGATATAGAATTATATTATGTTGAAGTATCTGACTATTGTAAGTCCAACAGCAAATATCAATATAAAGGGTGGGAAGACATACCAAAAAACTCTTTTGATATAATTTGGTATCAATTTTGTCCGTTATATAAACTAAACAAAAACAAAATAGAAATTGATGTTGATAATTTCAACCCTATACTAACATCATCATTGTCTGCATTAAAACCAGATGGAATGATAATGACATCATTACCCGAACGAAATAAAGGTTTGGTAAGACAATTTATTCATACATATTTTCCAGATGTTAATTGTAACTTTGTAAAGGAGGACACAATACCATATTGCATGGCGGAAATGGATATACATAAAATACCTTATGCAACTAGATTAGAGCATATAATAGATGCTCCTATGTTGATCATTACGAAGAAACAAAATAATGAAAAGCCAAAAGGTGGAAAAAAAAGTAAATCAAAGAAGTCAACGAAATCAAAGAAACAAAAGAAGTCAACGAAGTCAAATAGAATCAATATTAAAAAATAATGAAAAACTTAGAAGCCCAATTTTTTATATTTTATATAATGAAAAATATAAAAGGTCAATTCTATATATTCTAATATACCAAAATCCAATATGTTAGGAGTAAACACAAATAAGGAAAGTATACCCTGGGTAGAGAAATATAGACCCACTGAATTTGATGATATTGTATTATCGCCGATTAATCGCAATATTTTCAATAATATTATTGAAAAAAATTATTTTCCTAATTTATTATTTTATGGACCACCCGGAACTGGAAAGACAACTACGATTATTAATTTGATAAATAATTATCAAAAGAAATACGGACAAATAAACAAAAGTTCGGTGATACATTTGAATGCCTCTGACGAAAGGGGCATTGATATCATACGCAATCAGATATATCAATTTGTAAAATCCAAGAATTTTTTTGATAAAGGATTGAAATTCGTTATTTTGGACGAAGTAGATTATATGACGAAAAACGCCCAACAAGCATTGAAATATCTATTACAATCCACTTGTTATAACGTACATTTTTGTTTGATCTGTAATTATATCAGTAAAATTGAAGAATCATTAAAGAACGAATTTATATGTATTCGTTTTAATCAATTACCGAAAATGGACATATACAAATTCATTAAGAACATAACCATGCGTGAAAATTTAGAATTATCCGATGCAGTGATTGAAAGTATACAAAATAATTATAATTCGGATATTCGCAGTATGATAAATTTTATACAATTAAATCAAAATGTAAAAGAATGGGATGATAATATTATTAATAATAATATATTAGAACATATACATGAATTATTAGATAATGAAATGGATAACTCAGTGAAAATAATACTTTATATACATGAAATCAGCATACAATACAATACAGATAAAAAAACCATTATTAATACTTATTTCAACTATGTCATTCGCAATAAACCGGAAATCGTAACGAGTGATTTCTTAAATGTCGTGGAAAATATCATACAATCCTCTGAAAAAAATATAGAACATATTTTAATCTATTTCTCTTATCATTTGAAAGAATATTATAATCGCGGCAAATAGATAAATGGGAAAACGAATATAAAGAAAAATATAAAATTGAAATGAATATAAAGAAAAATATAGTTAACTAATAATTACAGGAGTACTTTTATAACCAAATGACATCAGTAGATGATGAATGGGAAAATTTCATAAATATGCAACATAATAATAAAACAGTTAAACCAAATAATACCAAACATATCAACACAAATGACAGCGTAGGTAATTGTGTTGATAATAATATTAGTTTAGTTTCACGTCCGGTTTGTGATGATTTATACATATCCACCAAAACAAAGGTCCTCTTTTTAAATCAAGAAATTGATATCCATAATATATTCTGGAAAATTCCAATTATAGATTATTGGGCACCGAAAGAAGGGATAGTAAAAAAACAAATGAAAATCGTATCCAAAAATAAAGAAGAATTTGAAGAATACCAGTCTAAATTGGAAGGTATCAAATATTATGTGGAAAATATTATAAAACAAATAGACAATCCAACCGCACGACGTATCAAATTTAAAGATGAACGAAAAATAACCGTCGGATTATCCAAAAAAGACATCATGAATTATCGTGGAAAAATAAAGAATGCGTTCTATAATTGTTTTGCCATGATATTCAGGTTTGAATATATGAATGAATTTCGCGAAATACATGTAAAAGTATTTAATACAGGAAAATTGGAAATACCGGGCATATTAAATACACAATTGTTGGATATAGTAAAATCAATGATAATACAATATATACAACCGCATTTAGAAACACCTTTGGAATTTTTGGATAATAATACGGAAGATAATGTATTAATCAATTCTAATTTCAATTGTGGGTTTTATATTAATCGCGAAAAATTACATAGCATTTTAAGAAGTGAGAAATACCGTATTGAAAGTGCGTATGACCCATGTAGTTATCCCGGCGTAAAATGTAAGTATTATTTCAATAATGAATTGGGCTTTGATAAAAATCTACAAACTGGAAATGTGAGTTTAACTGATCGAACCATGAAAATGAACGAATTAGATGATAATGTCAAATATACTGAAGTATCGTTTATGATATTTCGTACAGGAAGTTGTCTCATCGTTGGCAATTGTAATGAAAAAATATTGATGTTTATTTATGATTTTATCAAAGAAGTATTATATAATGAATACCCGTTAATTAATATTGTGAATGATGAACCACCCGCCAAAGAAAAGAAAACAAAATTAAGAAAAAAAGAAATCTTTGTTTCGCAACATTATTATAGCCAAACTGTTATAAAATGTGCTTAAATTACATTTATATTATGTAAATAAATGTAATTTTTTCATCGGGTAAGCCTATACAAAAAGCCATTTTACTAAATTTTTCGTACTATCTTCATGGAACTTCTCTTGGAACGTATCTTGTTCTACATAGAATTTCATTAAAAAATATTCATTCTTATCATTTTCACTCATGACGCTCATTTTTTTGGTTTTTTCAATGCGTTCTAACATCTCATTCAATAAATCTTCATATTTGTTGAAATCCATAGTGATTTTTTGTTGTATTATCTCTAAATATGAATTGGTTAAATCTAATGAATCAATACGATGTAAATATCTATGTAAAAAGTTGTCGCATAATTTTACGCGGTTCTCAAAAGTAATATCATTATTACTCCAAAAGAATAATGTTTTGGTAAAATTGGAAATATTTTGGAACAATTGTCTTAAATCTTTCTCATCAATCGCAAAATCTTCGGTATTCAACGTCATGATGTTTGAAATCGTAGTGGTGGAATTGTTCTCACTATCAAAAATAGTTTTCTTATAGACAAATAAAACTGCATCAATATGATTCAAATTCTGTAACAAATCAGATTTAAAAATTTGTTCCATATACTCTAAATAATAGTAATAGCATTTTTGTGAATAGTAATATGCTTGGTCTATATTTTTATTTTTGATTAATATATATTCAAATACCCGATGAATCGCGTTCATGCCAATATACAAACTAGGATTCGGATTGTTTATATTTTTAAGTGTTTCATTCTGGTTCATAAGATCAAAATACTCTTTAATAATTAACGCGTATTTCAATATTATTCTACTCTTAAAATATTTTGTATTTGACATGGACGCTTTTATATTATACAAATATTTTTTATTGTATTTTATTATAAAAATAGAAGAATAATTTACCATTTCATATCAAAAGATATATCGCCGAATTTTACTTTACCGTAATAATACGCATCCGAACATATTATCACATTCAATAAATTTTTTGGCTTCATTTCCTTAAATGATATATTTGTATTTGAAATGACTTCATTTTTAAACGCGGTTAAATTTTTATAATCGTTTTCATCGCCTGTTATTGCCAACCATCCTTGCATATCTTTGGAGTTATATATATTTCCACTTGCATCTTCTTTCACGCCATTACTAGCATACACTGCAATATAGGAAGAAAACCCATCATTCACTTTTTCACCAAAATACCATGATTTATTTACCGCACGTATTTCATTATCAAAACCCTGCCAATTTAAATATACCGTCATATCTAAATTCGTTTGGGAAGTCGTATTTTTCAAAATATCATATGGATTATACATTGCCATTAATACATTTTTGACTTGTTTTATACAAGGTAAATTACTATTGCCAATGACTTCATGTAAATCGCCTAATGTTGATATTTTACCGGATTGAGTGAAAACGGATACGCCTCCAATATTGGCAACCCATGGAAATTGTTGTGCGCCCATTTTTCCTCTATTATAATTTTCAACCGAGGTCAATGTAATAAAATTATGATTATATATATGATAGTTTATATCACATAGTTTGGATCCGTCTGTAAGTGCTTTGAATGTATTACATGAAGATACAATAACATCTTTTGGTATAATACTTAAAATCGTTTTATACGGTTCTAATTTAAAATGGGCGTGTCCCCATAAATTATAGTCATTAATGAGTTTTACAGTATCATCTACATTTTCTGGATTGAAATAATTACCCGCACTCCATTGAAATAAAGTTCTATCTACAAAAGATAAATTGTTATAGATTTTCTTAAATTCATTATCCCCATGACTAATAATATAAGTTTTCTCATAATTTTTATGATATGGAGTTATATAATTCATCATAGGGTTGAATGTCGTAGTAGCAAAAAATGTGCCGATAGTACTGATGGTATTTTCATTAGAAAGTCCGGTTAATAAATGCATTAATTTATTACAATTATTTCCATCAGATGTCACTTTATATCTATTATAAGTTCGCCCTGCCGAACAAAACATCGTACCGTTTTGGCTAATAACTTCTGAAAATTGTTGTAATAATATTAATATACAGTTTTTTGCTAATTCTTTTATCGTTTCATTGGAGGTGAAATCATATATATTTAATAATGCGCTTAGAGTATACATGTTATAGACCTGTGAAAAAAACTCGTAAAAATAATATTTCGTTTTGATTGTTAAATAAGTTTTCAATAATAGGTCACAACGGTCGTCAGTAATATTATTAAATTGATTCCATAAATGCCATGACGATAAATAACAAATCATATGGTTCTCACTCCAATAACATTGGTATTGTTCGTTTTTAGATAGCCAAAATTTCTCATTTTTTAATAAATCTTTGTATTTCAAATATATATCCTCATGTTGCATATGATTGGTTCGGGATAAATATAATAAACGTATTAACGATATTAAATTAAAATCAGTATCTTTATGATTGTTTTTATTGATTGAATATTCATCATATAACTGTTGCAATTTATCGTTTGGTAATTCTTCATTCATATATGCTTTTAACATTAAACTAATGGTGTCTTTATGATTTTTGTTAAGGCTTATGTAACTCGCTCTACGATCTTCAAAACTACTCATCTTGTATATACCGTATATATATTAAAATTTTTACTAATAATTTCATTGCAAAGGATTCGTTATTTTTGTTGTATTCCGGAACATTTAGGAAAACAACTATTTTTATCGTATTTTATAATAAATAATTTATTTTGAAATCGATTTAAAGTAAAATTCCAGATATTTAATATAATTTATATCATATAAATGAGTAAAGCACCAGAACAAACTGCTAGTAGTTCAGCAAATTCAGCACCCGCACAACCAAGTTATAGATTACCAGAAAATACAACATTAGCACATGCCGCTAAACTATCTATTGTAGAAGACAAGCCAATTATGATGGATTATTGGACGAGTTCTCTTTCCAAATCCGTATTGATTGGTGTAAAAGAGAATCAAGAGAAATTATTAGTAAAAAGTGAAGAAGAATATACCAGTCCTATTGCCAAAATTTATAAAGTAGGAAAGGAATATATCATTATGACTGAAAATTCTATCTACATTGTAGATGTAGAAATTCCAACCAAACGCATTAGCTCCTAATTAGGGGAACCTACGGTTCCCCCTAAGACCCCCTCCCTTTTATGGGTTAATATTATGATTGTTTCTTTTTGTTAAGGGAGAATTTGGTAAATTTCGAGAGAGGGGTGTAGGAATCTAATGAATTGTTTCGATTGTTGGGGTGGTATACGTTAGAATTGTAATTTTGTAATTATATATTATAAGTATATAATATATAATGTGTGAAACATCATATAATGAAATTATAGAACATTTATTTATTGGTAGTGCCGCATCATTGAGTCATAGTGATAATTTTGATTTGATTGTCAATTGTACTCCTGATATATTCATACAACATCCAAATAAAACAATACGAATACCTATCCGCGATGACCCTGATGAGTCTAATAAACTTTTACAATTGTTGGACCATACAGATGTATTGGAAAAAATAAATACAACTATAAATAATAATAAAAGAGTATTAGTACATTGTCAGGCGGGACAACAACGGTCGTGTGCGGTCGTAGCATGTTATTTAATAAAATATAATAATATGAATCCGTACACTGCAGTAAATCATATAAAAATGAAAAGGCGCATTGCGTTTTTTGGTGAAATCAATTTTATATCTACAATCGTAGATTTTTGCTGTAGATTATAATATTTCCTTGAGTTTCTCGATCTGTTCTGCTGTCAACTGTTCTGGAAATTCCACATCAAATTCAATAATCAAATTTCCAGTAATATTTTCACGAGTTAATCCTAAGTTACTAACCACCCGTTTAAATCCGGGTTTGATAACTGTTGGATGATTCGTATTATTCAATGATAATCGTTTACCATTCAAATGATTTATTTCAAAAGAAAATCCACATAAAGCATCTTTTAAGCTCAAATTCTTTGAAAAATATAAATCCAATCCTTTTCTAACAAATGGCGTATCATTCAAAATATTTATTTTTAAATGTACGTCGCCCTTTAAATTTTCATTCACTATATTACCTCGACCTTTTAATACTAAGGTATCTTCATCACTCATGCCTGATGGTATTGTTATATTTAATGTTTCAACTTCGTTTACTTTCATATTATTCATAATCGTCCATCGCTCTATTTCTATGGGTAAAGAAACACCATGGAAACATTGTTCTAACGTTATATTCACGACTTTTAAAATAGGCGATGGTGGTTCTTGGCGAAAATTGGTTGAAAATTCCGCATGAAACCCACCGGGACCACTACGAAACACTCTTATTTCCGGCATTCCGTTCATACCACCTCCCATACTCCCCATTCTATGAATTCCACCAACACCCATTCCATTAAACATCATATTGAATATATTATTTATATCATGGAATTCTTCCATTCCTCCGCCGCCGAATGGATTACCTGGTGGACCCATATTTTTTCCAAATTTTAATTCCATATCATAGTTTTGTCGGCGTTCCGCATCACTTAGTATTTCATATGCTTCATTGATTGATTGAAAAATCTGCGTAGCTCCTTCTTCTGAATTACGGTCAGGATGATATTTCAGAGATAAAGCACGATATGCCTTTTTTATATCAGTTTCATTCGCATCAGGGGATACACCTAATATTTCATAATGCGTTTTCATTCAAATAAATATAATAATAACGAAATATTATTATTATATTGTTTTTCCATAAATTTAATTACTTTAGAAAGAGCGTAAAAAGAAAATCCTATAGCCTATATAATTCCATGACAACATTTTTACAAAATACATTACAAACTACGAATAAAATTGTCAGTTTCAATGGCAATCAATTCCAAGAAATCATAGATACGCCTAAAAAAGTCGTTATCAAAAGCACCGAAGTGAATACTACATTTATCCAAAAATACAAACCCTATTATATTGATGATTTTTGTTTAGATACCAAATTAGTATCCGTATTAAAATTGTTTTTGGAAATAGATAAATTAAATATTTTATTCGTGGGTAATTCCAGTATTGGAAAAACGAGTTTATTATATGCATTAATCCGTGAATATTATGGATTAAAAAAAACGGATTCCATGCCGGAGAACAATATATTATTTATAAACAATATCAAAGAACAAGGCATTCAATACTTTCGTAATGAAATGAAAACATTTTGTCAATCACATAGTAGTATCTATGGCAAAAAGAAATTAGTCATTATCGACGATATAGATAATATCAACGAACAAAGTCAACAAGTATTTCGTAATTATATTGATAAATATAGTAACAATATCCATTTTATTTCGGTATGCTCCAACATCCAAAAAGTCATTGAAAGTATTCAATCGCGATTACAAATCATCAAAATAAATAATCCTACCAATGAGAACCTAGTGAATGTAATGAATAAAATAATTGCCAATGAAAATATACAAATCGACGATGATTCCAAAGACTATTTACTTCTTATTTCGAATGGTTCTATTCGGGTTTTGATTAACTATTTGGAAAAAATGTATATATTAGGAGAAGTGGTTGATATAGAATTATGCAAATCCATTTGTTCCAATATTTCATTCCGTAAATTTGAATTATATTTGAATTACTTGAAAGAAGGCAAATTACAACCAGCTGTCGATATATTATATAATATTTATGATTATGGATATTCGGTGATTGATATATTAGATTATTTCTTTAATTTTATCAAAATCACTAACATCATTGATGAAGAAACCAAATATAGAATTATTCCTTTCCTTTGTAAATATATTACGATTTTTCATAATTTACATGAGGATTGCATAGAATTGGCATTGTTTACCAACAATTTAGTAAAAGAAATTTTTTGATTTTTCTGAAAATGTTATAGTTTAGCGAAATTAAACGACCGGTCATAAATTAATATATATATAAATTTTAAACTAGTATTTTTTATTTAGTAAAAATGACAAAACAAATTTTTAAATCATCGGTGCCCAATGAAATATTTTACGATTTTTTAGAGAAAATCTGTTTGAAAACCGATAAATATTATTTAATTGATATGAACGCATATCGTAAAATGTTGTTCTACAATTATCAAGAGGATTTTTGTGCGAAAATTAAATCGAATTATCATTTATCAAAGCAATTTTATTTAGATAGAAAAATGACATATAATTCATTTACTACTATCATTCGACAAATTTGTAAAAATAACAATATAATGTTTACTTCACAAATCAAATACAACGAATCCAAATATAATATTGATTATTTAGTTTACTTTTCCATAGATTCGCATAAATAAAATAGAAATATATAATATATTTTATAATATAATATATAATAATGTTTAGTTCAAATCAAATTACCCAATATTTAATGTTATTTGGTGTTGTATTGGTAGCTGGTTATTTTGGAAATAGTTTCAACCAAAAATTTCAAAACAAGGATGAATATGATATAATCAAACAATATTTATTAAATGAATCGCCTTTATATGGTTTCAATCGCCCCAAATTATGGATCCATTCAAAATATGAAATCAACGCACGTAAATGGAAAGATTTTTATTCCCGAAATACTACCGACTTGAACCAACCTTATATACATTTAACCATTAAAACAATCATTAACCATTGTGGTAATGATTTTAATATTTGTCTCATTGACGATGATACATTTAGTAAATTAATTCCTTCATGGGATATTGATTTAACCAATATTGCTGAACCAAAAAAATCGCAATATAGAGAACTTGGTATGATGCAATTGATTTATTATTATGGTGGAATGGTTCTTCCAAATTCTACGATTTGTTTAAAGAATTTGAAACAATTTTATCAGGAAGGTATTGCTGGCAATAAACCATTTGTGTGTGAGAACATCAATCGTAATGTCAATGTATTGAAACAAAAGCAAAAATTATTATTTACTCCCGATACCTTTATCATGGGTGCACCAAAGAATAACCCTATAATGAAAGAATTCATTGAATATTTAAAACAAGTCAATCTGAACCCACATTTTTCCAGTGAAATGGATTTCCTAGGGATTAGTTCTCAATGGTGCATAGAATCAATCAATAAAGGACAAATGAATTTGATTATGGGACAACGAATTGGTGTAAAAACCCAAGATCGCAAAACCATTTTGTTAGAAGATTTAATGGAAGAAAATTTCTTGAATTTATCCAGTGATTGCGTAGCGGTTTATATTCCAAGAGAAGAAATATTGAATCGTCCAAAATATCAATGGTTTGCCGTCATGAATGGCGAAGAAATTTTGAATGCGAATATGATTGTCGCCAAATATTTAAAGGCATCCATTGTAGATAGTACGAATGAATATCATGCTCCTACCGAACAAAAAAGTGTAGTCTCCATCTAAGTAGGGAAACCAAGGTTTCCCCTACGACCCCTTCCTTTTCCAGGGAACCAATCCAGGGAACCGTAGGTTCCCCCGGACGCCCCCTCCCTTTTACCCAGGGAGAGAGGGTCATTAAAAAATAATTTATTGTGATAATAATAAATTATTTTTCATTAGTTTCCCTACAAGGGAGGGTTCGTACAAGGGAACCGTAGGTTCCCTGGATTACCTTGGTTTCCCCATACAAAGGGAGGGTTCGTCCAAGGGAACCGTAGGTTCCCTGGATTGGTTCCCTGGATAGTTATTCGTTTTTTTCTTTATATGCTATTATTTTGGTTACTTCTTCTACCATATTTTTTGATTTATTATCCACGGTTATATGTTTCATTAATTTTAGTACTTGTTCTCTATTGTGTTTGTTATGAAATATATTTGATTTTTTGATTTCATTTTGAATTGTCAATATATGGTGTTTTCCATCAATGACTTCAATAGATTCAAATAGATGATTCAATGTCTGAATATTGTTATTATTATCTACTATGATATTTCCTATTATACGAATATTTGTATCTTCATTCGCAAATAACTCATGTTCTCGTTTTTCATTATATTTTTCTATTTTGTTTTGTAAACATTTATTTAATAATATGGAACGTTTATATATTTCAATTACTTCCATAGCATCTTCTTCTTCTACTGCATTGTTATATAGTTCATTCACTAAATCATGTAAGTTTTCTACGATTATATTGTATTTTTGACGATGTTCGCCATCTTCGTCATCTTCAGATGCATCATCATCTGAATTGTCATCATCCCTTTCATAATCATCTTCTTCTTCATCACTGTCTTCTGGCATTTCAGCCATGACAGTACGACAAAACGGACAATTAAACCCATTAAAGGATGCGTTTTTCATTAGACAACTACAATGAAATTTATGTCCGCATTCAGTTACGACGCAATTATTGGTTTCGTCAATAGTATCAAAGCATACAGGGCATTCGTTCATTTGTGACATTCTCTTGTTTGGTTGTTTGGTAAGTTATTTGGTTTTTTGTTTGGATATCTACTATGTTTTAGGAAAAAAGTAAATCAATTTTGTAGGGAAACCAAGGGTAGGGATTCTACCCCTACGACCCCTTCCTTTGATCCAGGGAACCGTAGGTTCCCTCGGACGAACCCTCACTTTGTAGAGAACCCAATGTGTTACCATATGATACTTTTCTTTTTATTTTTATTCGATGTAACTGTAAAGTTATATAGTAGCAATTATATAACTTTATATCAAAAAATACAACATATTTATAGATGTTTTCGAATTGTTTTATTATTTTTTCGTTTTATTTTCATTACATTCATTCGCTTATGTGTAGAATTTGTACCGCCAACATTACTCTTAATTGGTATTGTTTGTTGGACCGTAGTAGTTGCTTGATTTATATCATTTTTATACATTTCTGTATAATCTTTTATTTGGCTTTCGTTCAATTTATTAATTATATCAATGTTAAACGGATGTTTACCGTATATATTATTATACTTTTCAATTTGTATTGAGTTTAATCCCAATAATCCAGAGATAAATCTTGGTAAATATTTGTTTATTTTCGAATCACATTTATCTTTCTTATCTCTTGAATAACAATAAGTAAGTCTAAATCTCATTAAAAAACCTAAATTTTCAATCATACTTATAATATAACCAATTCGTCCCAAACTACATTGCGCTTTTGGTTTAGGATAGCTCATTGCATCGCAGATTTGACCTTCTAAACGTTCCTTCCCTTGTATAACTCTAACTACATGCATAATTGTAGAAGGAGACACATGACTTTCTGCTCTATAATTAAGAGCAAGTGCGATTGCTTTCATTAATTCTTTACGTATTTTTTTTGTATCCTTATTGGCATTCAATGTGCTACCATTGAAGATAATAATATTTTTTGATAAAATATTTTCAGCTTTTTCTACTATATTGTAATATTTAATTCGTGTAAAGTCATATATATTTAATAAATAATCAGCAGCGATTTTTTTTGACTCTTCAATCCATGGATAGTTAGAATTTTTCATTTGAAATACGCTGTTACTTGAATTCTGTTTAAAAATATCAATCCCTATAATACTTGATAAATTAGAAAATTCTGGTATAGCATTATTATTTTCGTTTACGAAATTAAAATTATTTATAATTTGCATTGCTTGTTTTTTATTACCTTCGTTTATAGGTTCGTTTATTTTAAATCTTCTTATATCTTCTTTTATAATAGATAAATCTATGCGCGATTGAATATAATTACGTATAATAGATGCTCCTATTTCCGGCATCATTTCTATCAAATCATTATTATCAAAATCGGTGGTATCACAATAAAATGAACTGAGAGTTTTACCATTTGGTTGATCTATATCAAAATACATCATATCGCCATATGGTTCAATATCAAATTTTAGTGTACTTTTACCAGTAAAATAAATAAACAAATCCTCAAATGCTTTCAATACATATGATATAATACCTTCTGTACGGTTTTTTGGTTCTGAATATTGAAATCCTATATCTATATCTGATGTTACATTTATACTTCCCCATATGCCTAATTTAAATTTTTCTATTTCAAACTCTGAACCGCGTTTAAATGCGCTCATTGTAATTTTATATCCGTCTTTAATTATTTCTTTCGAAAAAATGGAAGTAAATAATGATTCATTTTTTAAAATGATAAAGGTAAATAATAATATTTGATAACATAATTGATGCCTTAATAACCAAAGTATTGGTCTCTCGGTTAATACAATGTCATATATATCATGTGAATATTCAAAATTAACCCAATCTAAAGCATGTCCGGATACACCATTGTTTAATAATATTCCATTTATTTTGGTAATTATTGCATTCATGGTGTTTGCCATTTCATCAATAGTATTGACATTCTCTATAAGGGGCATAGGTTGTATATTTTGCATTTTATTATTATTTATAAAACTATTCACGTCTTTTGTATAACCATCAACGATAGATTTTTGATTAAAATTTACTAAAGGCATTTATAATATAATTAGAAAATATCATACTAAATTTTTTATATAATTAATAAAATCATATAAAAAGACTATGATTTACTTGTTAAACAATAAATTTAAAAATGACAAATAATAAATTAGAACAAGCATTTGGTATTATACGAGAATTATATTCCAAATATGAAACCGATGAATATATGACCGAACGAACCCATAATTACATATGTAATCAGCTTCCTATATTTCTGGAAAATATAAAAACCACTCATGAAAACAATGTGAACCGCATCGAAGAAATGAAATTAGAAAAAGATATGTTTATTACCAATTTTTTATCGAACAATCAGTATTTTTACGTCCAATCCACTGAAAAATTCTTTTTTTATGACGGAATTCATTACCAAGTCATCAATGAAGATGATATCATACATAATGTATTATCCAGTATTTCTCGTGATGGCAATTTAATGTCCTGGAAACAACTTACCAAAAAACATATCATGAAACGTATCAAAGAAAATAATTTATTAAAATCTATTCCCGAATCGGAGACTATCCAACGTGTGTTAAATGAATTAATCCCTACTATTTTTTCCAACAAAGCAGAAGCCAAATATTTTTTAACAATTTTGGGAGATAATATTTTCAAAAAAAACCAAGACATCATACATTTTATAGATAACAATGCCAAGCCATTTATTACCGAAATAAATAATATTTGTCAATTTCTCATTAATACGAATCTTTCCCAATCATTTAAATATAAATATCACGATAATCATGAATATACCCATTGTCGTTTAGTCAAGATAAATCCACAAATCAAATGCGAAAATATTTGGATCCCAATTCTGAATAATTCTATATTAGATATGATTTGTGTAGCATGCCACTATTCTATACGTTATACGAATTCCGACGATTTTGTAGTAAAATATAGTAATGATTCAGATTTAAATAGTAGTACGTTTTATTTAAAAGATATTCAACCAGTTGATATGGTGGTTAAATTCATATCGGAATATTTACAAATTACAAATGCGTCGAATAATATCAAAAATATAATGGATTCCCAGATTTTATTGGATAAAGATACCCAAGCAGCCAAAATGCGCGCCACTCAAATTACTTGGAAAAATATGCAGTATTTATGGCGAAAATTTTTATATGCGAAATCATTGCCCGGGATTATGTTTCAACAAACACTCAAGGGTATTTTGATGGATAAATTATCGAATTATTATAAGGAAGAATTAGATAGTTTTGTTGGAATATGTAGCGAGCATTTACCCGTGATACAACAATTTTTACAATTTTGGGGGGAAACAGTTACCATGGATGAAACGGAGATGGATTTTGAAATAGAGGAATTGATTGTCCTATTCAAACAATGGTGTCAATTGAAAAATGATGTTCCAAATTCACTCAGTGATAAACAAATTTTAGATTTGATTGCCTATTACTATCCAGATATAGAAATAGAAAAAGATAAATATATATGTAAAATACGTTGTTCGTTATGGGATAAACAATTAGATATACAGGTCGCATTAGATAATATGAAAAATACGGTTCGCATGAAATATTATGTGAAATATGGCGGCATTGAAAATTATGAGCGTCCAGCCACTCCATTAAATGGTATGAATATATCTATTTATGACGCGTATAATTATTATTGCAAATTCTTTTCTACGGTGAATAATAAATTAATTGTTAGCAAATCCTATTTTGAAAAATATGTTTTTGATAATTTGAATGAATATATTGTTGATTCTAAATTTATCAATTCGGATTGGATACTTACGTAAAAATGATTTTACAAACGTAATTTTTACAAACTAAAATATAGTTATATGAAAAACTATATTTTATATTATACACCTAAAAGGGAGGGAGCGTCCGAGGGAACCGTAGGTTCCCTGGAATTTATTTGCGGTTTTTTCTGGATTGTTCTTTCTTTACAGCACCGAATTCACCCTTCTTGGCAAAATATCCGTGTTGTTCCAATCGTTTTTCTTTCTTGGCGGTTTTATGTTTGGCAGCAGAAACAATACGTCCCCATTTATTACGCATTAAATGGCGTCTAGTTAAATTACCAGAAGTCTTGTATGCGGTTCTATTCCATACTTGTACTCTTGAACCAACTAATTCGTTGAATTGTTTACCTCTAATATGATATGTTCCGTCTTCGGCACGTGTATGTGTCATCTATATTATACCTAAACATTTTAATTTTCATTATTTTTTTTAGAACTTCTATTTTTTCTGGTTGATTTTTTAACGTATCCAAATTTTCCCTTTTTGGCAAAATATCCATATTTCTCTAAACGTTTCTCTTTTTTAGCAGTATGATGTTTTTTTACAGAAACAATACGTCTCCATTTATTCATCATTAATTCACTTTTAATTAAATTGCCCTCTGTTTTATATGCGGTTCCATTCCATACCTGTTCGCGTGAACCAAATAATTCCTTGTATTTTTTCCCTTTAATATGATAACATCCATCGGCTTGTCTTTCTGGTCTTTTCATTACTAAATATATTATATACGAATAAATTAATTTTATCAAAATTCATCTATAGAATATTTATGTGAATTGACTATGAATTACGTACATATTGGGCGTAACGCATACGGGTGCTTAGTTTTGGATTATTCGTAGATGTAACTAATTTATTATATCCAGCATAATTACAATTTTTTTTATCTTGACAATATTTGATAATATTAAACATTATATAATAGGCTCCTATTTTATTGTTACCAAAAAATTGAATTTTTATTATTTTCAATACGAAATGATATAATAACTACGATTTATTACATCATAGAATGTCTCTCTCAAAAACAAACTCATCGAATAGTATGACATCGGATGAATCATTATCCAAGCAATACCAGAAAAAAACCGATAAACAACATATATTAGATAATCCAGATACGTATATTGGTTCAGTGGAAAACGTGGACGCGGATATGTGGATTTATGATGATTCTACACAAAAAATTGCCCTAAAAACAATCGAATATATACCCGGGTTATATAAATTATTTGATGAAGGAATTGTCAATTGTCGCGACCATGTCATCCGTATGATTCAATCTACTATGTTAGAAAAAAAATTCGTTACACATATTGATATTGATATTACCGAAGATGGCTCTATTACTCTTACGAATGACGGAAATGGTATTGATATTGCTAAACATCCAGAATATGATGTTTGGATTCCTGAAATGATTTTCGGTCATTTACGTACTTCCACCAATTATAATAAAGATGAAAAAAAAATCGTCGGTGGTAAAAACGGCTTCGGTTTCAAATTAGTTCTGATTTGGTCTGAATATGGTAAGGTCGAAACCGTAGATCACGTCCGTGGATTAAAATACGTCCAAGAATTTCGTAAGAATTTGGATGAAATATGTCCGCCAACGATTACGAAATCTTCAGTCAAACCATATACCAAAGTGACTTTTAAACCAGATTATAGGCGTCTTGGCATTCAGGGGTTAACATCAGATATGTTATCCTTATTGAAAAAACGCGTTTATGATATTGGTGCGGTTACCGACCATTCTATCAAAAAAATCAAGATTCATTATAATAACTCGCTCATCCCAGTGAAAAATTTCCAGCAATATATTGATTTATATATTGGTAGTAAAGACGAAAGTAAACGCGTTTATGAAATGCCCGATGACCGTTGGGAATATGCAGTGGCTTTATCTCCGACGCATGAATTTATACAAGTGTCATTTGTCAATGGAATTTGTACGTTCAAAGGCGGTAAACATGTGGAATATATTACCGGTCAAATCACTCGTAAATTATGCGATTATATTGAAAAGAAAAAGAAAGTGAAAGTCAATGCCAATGCGATTAAAGAGCAATTAATATTATTCTTACGATGCGATGTTGAAAATCCATCCTTCGATAGTCAAACCAAAGATTTTATGAATACTCCATCCGCAAAATTCGGTTCGTCTTGTACGGTGTCAGATGCGTTTATTGAAAAAGTCGCTAAAATGGGGGTCATGGATTTAGCTTGCTCGTTGACCGAAGCGAAAGAAAATAAATTAGCCAAGAAAACCGACGGTAGCAAAACCAAAAACATTCGTGGCATTGCCAATTTTATAGATGCAAACCTTAGTGGAACAGTCCAATCCAAAGATTGTATATTAATTCTTTGTGAGGGATTAAGTGCTATGTCTGGTATTGTTTCTGGATTATCCAGTGAGGACCGCAATACCATTGGTATTTATCCATTGAAAGGAAAGCTATTAAATGTCCGAGGCGAACAGGTGAAAAAAATCGCCGAAAATAAAGAGATTACCGATATCAAAAAAATCTTGGGATTAGAAAGTGGACGAGAATATAGCACGATTGGCGATGTTTACCAAAATTTACGATACGGTAAAATTATGTATATGACCGATCAGGATTTGGATGGTAGCCATATCAAAGGTTTATGTATTAATTTATTCCATAGTGAATGGGCGTCATTGGTTAAAATCCCTGGTTTCTTATCATTCATGAATACTCCAATTCTTCGTGCGAAAAAAGGAGCCCAAACATTATTATTTTACAATGATGGTGAATATGAAACCTGGAAACAAAGTCTTGGACCCAATGGAACCAATGGTTGGACGATAAAATATTTTAAAGGGTTAGGTACATCTACTTCAGCAGAATTCAAAGATTATTTTGCCAATAAGAAAATCGTAGATTTCGTTTATGTAGACCAAAATAGTGATGATACGATTGATAAAATATTCAATAAAAAGCGTGCAGATGATCGTAAAGAATGGTTAGAAAATTATAATAAAGATGCGTATTTAGATACATCGAAGAAAACGGTTACCTATCAAGAATTTATCAATAATGAAATGATACATTTTAGTACATATGATTGTGCCCGTTCTATTCCCAATATGGTAGATGGTTTAAAAATATCGCTTCGTAAAATTTTATATTCCGCATTCAAAAGAAAATTAACGAGTGAAATCAAAGTCGCCCAATTTTCAGGGTATGTTTCCGAACATAGTTCATATCATCATGGTGAAGCAAGTTTAAATGGTGCCATTGTAAATATGGCTCAAAACTTCGTCGGCTCAAACAATATTAATTTATTGGAACCCAACGGGCAATTCGGAACTCGATTACAAGGAGGCGATGATAGTGCGTCGGAAAGATATATATTTACCATGTTAAATTCCCTGACCCGTTATTTATTTCCAGAGGCAGATGACGCGGTATTAAAATATATTAATGATGATGGAACGATCGTTGAACCCGAATTTTATGCGCCGATTATTCCGTTCGCTTTGATAAATGGTATTTCTGGCATTGGTACTGGTTTCTCATGCAACATTGCTCCCTATAATCCAAAACAAATTATTGGATATTTACGAAACAAATTATTGGGTAAAACCAATGAAGGTAGTGAATTCATCCCTTATTATGAAGGATTCAAAGGTACCATTCGTAAATTAGCCGATCAAAAATATTTGATAAAAGGATTGTATGAAAAAGTAGGTGATGATAAAATCCGTATCACCGAATTACCAGTAGGAACATGGACGATGCCATATACGACATTCTTAGAAACACTCATGGATGGTAATACATTAGATAAAGCGGGTAAAAAAATACCACCCAGCATTAAAGATTTCACATCCGTTTGTACCGAAGTCACTGTGGATTTTACTGTCGTATTTCCAAAAGGAAAAATACAGGAATTAGAAGCATCCGTCGATGCAAATGGATGTAATGGAGTTGAAAAATTATTGAAATTGTTTACGACAATTAGTACAACCAATATGCATATGTTTAATTCCGAATTCAAATTACATAAATATACTACGATTGAAGAAATTATTGATGATTTCTATGGAGTCAGATTGGGAATTTATCAAAAGCGAAAAACATATTTGGTAGAAGATATGGAAAAGAAATTAGTGAAACTATCGAATCGTGCCAGATATATCCAAGAAACATTGGCAGGAACGATTGATTTAAGACGTAAAACAGGAGTCCAAGTGACTGAATTATTGACTGGTATGAAATTCGCATTATACGATGGCGATTATAAATATTTGATAAAGATGCCTATGGATTCGGTAACCCAAGAAAATGTGGCGAATATTATGAAAGAAAAAGAAAATACCGAGATGGAATTGGCAGCGTTGAAAGCTACTCCATTGGAGAAATTATGGACCAATGAATTAGATGTATTAGATGCAGAATATGATAAATATAAAAAACATCGCGAACAAATCCAACAAGGAAGTGGAGGCGGTGAAAAACCAAAAAAAGCAGTGAAAAGTAAAAAATAAAATCCAGGGAACCTACGGTTCCCCCGGACGCCCCCTCCCTTGTAGGGAAACCAAGGTTTCCCCTACGACCCCTTCCTTTACCTCCAACTCTCACAACCTTTGTATTTATATAAAGGTAAAAATAATTTATTGTCATAATAATAAATTATTTTTTAACGACATATCCCCTGGATAAAAGGGAGGGGGCGTCCGGGGGAACCGTAGGTTCCCCGGATAAAATTGATTCACTTTTTTCATGTTTATATTAAAATCATCCAAACAAACCAACAAACAATACCAATATGCAATCAAATAGTCACGCTATTGAAATTGGGTTTTCCAATCATTTAATCGCGCAATTGAATAATACCCCATATATTCCATTGTATTTTACGCAAGAACAACGCTATACTTATCGTGACATGGTTGCTCCATCGAATGATGAATTCGTAGATTTATTAGATATTGTAGAAAGAGGTAAATATAATCGTTATGTCAAAGACAATCTCGTACATCCTACTAAAAAACAAAGCATTTTTGAGGTCATTTCATCTATGTTAAAAGTATTGATAGATGAAGAATAGTGACAAAAATCTAACAGAATTTACAAATAAATAACCCGAATAAAACAAAATAAAAATATAAAAATAGTATAATGATGACCCCCATTATACTATTTTTTACCGGCATTCTGTATTTGCCATATATCAATCCTTTTTTTTTAAACTTCAATTTCGGCAATAAAGTGAATATAAAGGACAGAGAATTTAAACACCAAATCACTTATAAACTGCCGCCCAAAAAACAACAAGTTGTCAATAAAATAACCGGGTTTTATGGGCTTATTGGACCCGATGTAAATATTAGCACAGTGAGTAATCTATTTGACCTCTTTATCGGCGATGGTAATATACAAGGTGCTTTTTTTGATAAAGGAAATATAACGGTTATAAAACATTTTGTGAGAACCGATAAATTATTATATGAAGAAGAGAATGGGCGAATACCTAATAATAATTTTGTAAAATTAGTGTTCTCAATATTGAATAAATTTCATCTATTGCCAGATATAATGGGTTTAGCAAATACTGCTTTATTGAATGTACGCAATAAAATATACGCCCTTTATGAAAGAGACCAGCCGTATTTGTTAAACATAAATTTTGCCAAGAAAGAAATTACGACGCTTCAAAAACAAACGATCCCCAATATAGCACATATATCAGGACATTCCAAATATATAAATAATACCATTGAAACAGTTGATTATGATGTTCTCAAAAACCAATTAATATTTTATAAATTAAATTCGGAATTTAATACTTTATATAGTCATTCCGTAAAAACCCGATATATGCCAGTCGTCCATGATTTTTGGAGTACTCCAGATAAAATTATTTTTATGGATTCCCCATTAGTCATGGATGTTGAGAACATTTTAAAGAAAACATTACCTGTATTATTACATAAAAAACAACCTACTTTTATCCATATATTAGATAAAAACACGCATCATATAGAAACTTACCGCAGTAATGATAGTTTTTATATGTTTCATTATGCGGATATGATAGAGACTCGGGAGAAAATACATATCTATGGTTCTCTCTATGAGGAATTGGATTTCTCAGATTTGAATATCAAAGGTATTTATCGGGAAATTATTATAAATAAAATCACGAAAGAGGTTTCTATTTCCAAAATACGAGAACTTGAAAAATTTGATTTGGATTTTCCTATTAAATTCGGTGATAAAATTGTCTTCCGTAATATACATAATAAAACTATCAATGGGTTTGTTATTTTTCATAAAATGAAGGTAATCAAAGAAATTATTTTTAATAATCTTTGTATTTGTGGAGAACCTGCATTGTTATATATTGATAAAATGCCGTATATTGTAACTTTTGCTTATTCCAAAAAAGAAAATTGTATTCTTTTTGTAAATTTGTTTAATTATGATAAAATTATTATAAATGTTCCATTTGAATTTAATATCGGGTTTCATTCTTTATTTATACCTACTCCAAAGGATAATTGATATAAAATATTTTTTGTAAGGAATATAAAAAATATTTCGTATGTTTATTAGTAAAAAATCAGCAAAAAATACAATGAATAGTCTTGAATTCGCAATAGTGTCGGTTGGTGTTATTTATATAGGCATCGTTGGAGTTATATTATGTAAAATGTTATGTCAAGACGATAAGTAACTGATAAAAATTAAAGGGAGGGTTCGTCCAAGGGAACCGTAGGTTCCCTGGATTAGGTTCCCTGGAAAAGGGAGGGTTCGTCCAAGGGAACCGTAGGTTCCCTGGATTTAGACCCATTTTTTTAATTCCAATTGTTTATAGTCTCGGTCATGATTTCTTGGTAAGTCCAATGGAACCACCAATGAACTTTGGTCTTGGCAATATTTCATATATCCCATCGCTTCATTATACACGTTTGGCACTACGTAATCTAATACTAATTTATTTAATCTAGAAACTTGGGCTGTTATATCCGCTATATTGTGTTGGGCGTATTGTAAATAAATACTTCGCATAATTACTTTTAAATTGTCTATGTTTTGTTCTGGTACAACAATTTTATTATCAGACATTTTATATACACCCGCACGTAAGCCGTTTTGTAATATTTGGATATTACCTGTAGAAAAAAATACTTGTCCCAATAAATTTGTTTCCCATACACCACTTAGAGCTTCACGATATTCAGTCGCCTTATTTTTTACTGCGATACGTTCCTGCATTTGAAAACGTATGTTAGGCGATGGTGGTTCTATGATGTTCACTCGTCCATTATATCTTTCTAAATTTAATATACTTGGTTCATTCTTTATATATTCCGGATTCAATGACATTATAATATAATTTATATATTCTTTATTCAGAAATAAATACCGTCTAAAACTATAAATTTAGGAAATAAAAAACATTTTGTTATGACAAAAATTTATATAGTTCTATTATATATTTCTATCATATAATGAATTTTTATAGCATAGTATTGACAATCGCAATTATTTTATTAATATTAGTATTGACATATGTTGGAATAATAATGCAAACTACGAAACATACTGGTAAAGTTGTATTTCCACCCGTTGAATCTAAATGCCCTGATTATTGGGAATATACTGGAAATTCGTGCGTTGTTCCTGATTCAGGATCCATGAATACTGGCAGCATATATAACGGCAATAATACATTACTCATAAATAATGGCAATACGTTTGGGTTCACTACAGGCAATTCAATCACAGGAAACAGTATAAGTGCCTATGTAGATTTTAATGATAAATCATGGAGTTCTCTTGGATTATCGCGCGTTTGCCAGAAACAAAAATGGGCGAATATGTATGGCATTCAATGGGACGGTGTAAGTAATTATAATTCTTGCTAAATAGTTCTCTTTTTCCATTTTCATATATAGTTTGTAAAAATTATATATGAATTTCTGTATCAATGAAAAATCTAATTCATACGAAAATGTATAACACGTTGTGGTTCTCCAAATGTGAAATCATTTTTACTTAAAGCTACTTCATTTTTAAATAAATAATGATTGATATATTCTTTATCTGTAGTCATTTCCATATGTTCGCTTGTTAAACGTCTCAAATTTTCCGTTTCGGGAATTAATTTTTCGACTTGTAATTGGACGGCGGTTCTCAATAATTCGCGGTTCTCATTATTTTCATATTCTTTTAATAAAGAACGGACGTTTTCTATATATCGATATATCACTTCTCTCTTTTTGTTTATCAATTCTTTCTTTTGTGGATTATGATAATTCTCATTATATTTATCACTTAATTCTTTCAACATCATATTTGTTTCATTGTATTCATTTAATTCTTTTTTGAATTCTTCTACTGCGGTTTTTTCATTGACAAAATTAAATAAAGTATCTAATTTTTGTTGGATAATCTTATCTTTTAAATCTCCTACATGTTCTTTAAAAAGATACATCAACTTTTCATTATTCGAAAAACTTCCCGTATATAATTCTATTTTTAAATGACATGGTTGTTTCGCATCACCACATATTGCTATATAACGGTCGTCTTTTCGTTTAAATAGTGTTCCGACCGGTCTTTTGCAATTCACACAGGCGGGTTTTAGAGATTGTAATTCTTGCATTTTTATTTTTTTAGGTTTTGTTGACATTGTATACATCTTCTTTTTTTTCTCTAATATGCCACTTTCATATTGTTGTTTTAATTGAAAATATGTCATCAGTGCTTCGTTATAAGTGATTTGTTGTTTCATATCTATTTCATCCGCTGGTTTTTCTTTAGGAATAGAGGGCGAATTACGAAATTCAATACTAGGGTTGTTTTCGTAATTGAAATCCACTATATTTTCAGGTAGGTTCTCAATGACAGTTATTTTATTATTGGAAATATTTAATGTTTTAACATTTTCTAGACCATAAAAGTCTAATATTTTGAAATGATTATTTTGACAATGTAATTCTACTAATGATTTGGGTAGGTTCTCAATCTCTTCAAATTGATTGTGTGAAATATTCAGGTACTCTAATTCTTTTAATTCTGTGAAATTCAATTCGGATAAATAATTATATGGAATTTCTAAATGTCTTAGAGAACCTGGTAAATCGGACAAATTGAATAATAGATTTTGTTGAATGACTAATTTTGTTAGACCTTCAGGTATACCAGTGATATTGGTAATTTCACCTTTTTCTATGATGATTGTTTTGATGTGCGTAAAATCCTCTTCTTTTAAAATAGAGAAGTTAATGTCGCCTTGTAGAGGAATATTTATGTCTAATGTATTTATGTTTTTGTTTAATTTATCTAAGATAAGCCGCAATTTTTCTTGGGCGGTATTATTTTCTTTCATGATAGTTTCTCTTTGTTCTTTGATAATATTCATTTATGTATTATATAGATAATATATATTACATAATTACACATTTTTCTTGGTTTTATTATGTTTTTTTATTTTGGAAATCCTTTTTCGTTTGTATTTGGTTTGACTTCCACCTTTTCCAAAACTAAATGCACTGCTGGTCTCTTTTAAGGCTTTATGTATTTCTGGAGTATATCCAATTCTATAAATAGAATCGTCATTAATCCAATACATTTTTTTTATTTTTTCTAATACTGCAGTGAATACTTTTTTAAAAAATTTTGTTTTATCATAATTAATATTTTCAGATATCCAATTATCTAATGATTTTGCATTGTCATCTATATCATTAATATTTTTACTTGACATAATATCTACACCACCTTGGATAGTTTTAATTTGTAAACCCAAAAAAACAAGAAAATCGCGCATCATTATAATTGATCTTTCTAATCGTATACTATTTAAATTTAAATCGCACATAACAATTAATAAAAATAGTTTTATTATGTGTTTCATTCGTGTTTCATCGTTTATGTTAAATAAATATGTTTGCATAAAAAGTTGTTCGTCTCTTATATTATCGTAAGATTCGCCTAATTTTAATTTCACAAATTTAACTATTGCATTTGTACTCATAATGTTTGTGTTTGTTGAACCATACTTTCCTTTTTTTATTTCTTTCTTGAATATTATAGAATTTGGTGTTACATCTATTTCTTCCTTGCATGGTCCAATATCTATCATTTTTTTATAAAAACCGAAATCAATCAATAATGATTTTTGTTTATCCATATTTATCATTATATTATTTACATGTAAATCCATATGTATTACTCCAGTTGATATAAATAATCTTATTATATTTATAATAATATTGGCAATACAATTACAATGGATGCCACATTCACTTGAATTATAAATACGAGGTAGATGTTTTGGGTTTTCTTTTATTTTGTCTAAATAATCATTAAATGTAATATATCCATTTGCATATTCCATACCAATTATGCCAACATCAAAATTTGATTTTTGTTGTGCGTATTTTATAATCTCTTCTATTACCCTTTTTGTTATATTCATTTCTGTAAAATCATTTTTTTCTTCTATTTTATTATAAAATAAATGTAATATTGCTGAATCTGTTGTACGTTTGATTATCTTATAAAAAATTATTGACGGGCATATTGGTATATTGTTACTTTCAAGTGTCTTATTATAAATATCCAATTGTATTTTTTTTTCTTCTTCAAAATCTGATATAGTCATTGTATGTTTTTCTTTTCTTTTAACAATTATGCTTGGATAGCGGATTTTTTCTGGTGTTATTAATGCAAATTTTACTAATATGTTTGTTACTGGAATTGTAAACTCATTTTTATCATCTAAATTTAAAAATACGGCTTTTTCTTCGGCTATATATATAATAAATATATAACCAGATAATGAATCATAGGATATACATTTTATTTCAGATGCATTTTCTATCATATACATAAATGCGTTTTCATATTTTTCTTCATATGTATCCCCTGTAACTGTATTTTTTAATGCTAAACCGCCATGTTGCAAGGGCATTTATATTTATATTTATATTTATCTTATATATATGTTATATATTATAAAATTCCACATTGAAAAGGGAGGGGCATCCGGGGGAACCGTAGGTTCCCTGGATTAGGTTCCCTGGAGAAAAGGGAGGGGGCGTCCGGGGGAACCGTAGGTTCCCTGGATAAAATTGATTTACTTTTTTCCTAATAATACAACAATATCCAAACAAACCAACAAACGAACAAACGAACAAACGAACAACCAAAAAACAACAAAATGAACTCCATTGAAATTTTTATTCCAAGAATCTTAGGTTCCATCAAGAAACATACGGTCATCAATACATTCAAAGAGTTAAGAATCGGTAATATAACAAAGATTGATATGCATAAAAAAATAAATGAAAACAATAATGCCTATTCATTTGCATTTATCTCTCTTGATTTATACAATAATGAATATACCAAAACATTCAAACATATGTTAGATACAAAAGAGTATACTCGTCTTACCTATGATTATCATAGAAATCAATATTGGGAAATCAAAAAACATATTCTTCCTGAATTTCGTGCGAAAACCCGTATTCCATCCCCACAATCAATCGCGGATGCCGTCTTCTTTGACAATGATTTCGACAATCAACTAGAACGAATCGTAAAACCGATTCCTCTACAATTCAAATTATTTGAAAGCCATTTTACACAAAAAGACAAAGATGATTTAGTAAAAGAATACGAAGAATTAGAAATGGAAATGTTGCAAATATTCAATGCCAATACAATTGTAAGTAATCATTTACAATCGTATAAATTATATACATTGTTCTAATAACCAAAATAAAAAGAAAAACAAAAAATAAAAAATAAAAATAAAAACAGAAAAAATACAATCCAACGGAATTCATATTCCAGGATTGTATTTTTTCTATGTTTACACTATACAAATGGCAAATACAAATACTCATAAATATAATATTGAAAAATTAAAAAATGATTTTGACAACATAATTGCACTCAAACAGGAGATTGCGCGAACAAAAAGTGTAGTTGCTGAAATTCTTAACCAATTAAAAACCGTTTATAATGATTTATTGAAATCAAATTCCAAAAAAATATTTTTGTTTTGTTTGGATTCGTTCTATTTCCAATACAAAACATTCGCGATGGAAATGGATAATATTGATAAATTCCGTAGTTTATTAAACAATCGCATGTATTGTGATTATTATAAATTACATAATATCATTGTGAATAATATAAAAGAGAACAAAATAGACATTGCGTTTGAAAATTTAGACTTAAAATCTTATCCGGTATATAAAGATTTAGAACCTTTCCAAGAATATAAATTAGATGATATCCGAGATATACATGAGAACATTTTACAAATTATCAATGAATTATATTGTCAATGTAATAAAAAACAAAGTAATATTGATAATTATAATGAAAATCACCGTATCGGGTTCTCCATTTCTAATTTTATAAACACGTTGAATTATGAAAATGCGATTTTAAATCATCAAATATCTTTGTATGTAAACTATCTCTCTTTTTTTCATATATCACAAAAAAAACAACTGAATCGCTTATTTGGACGCATTACTGATTTTTGTAAAGAAGTGGAAGATAATGTAAATATTAATCGTACTTTTTCGATTGATGATATTGAGAACCAGGAAAAATTACATCGGTTTTTTTCTATCGGCGATGAAATTGATATTCATAATATTTTGGAAGATAGTGAATTATTAATCGAAAATACCGAAAAATTTATCGGCAAAATAGATGCGGTGATCCAAAATGGCGAAATTGCGAAAGTTACTTTTACGGATGGACCCGTAGTCATTGAAGATGTAGCAGTGGAGAACATATCTATTGAAATTACAGATGACAATGAAAAAACGGATGTATCAAATAAAAATGAAAGTGCGTAAAAAATCCAATAATTGTATATATTTTTTTATAGACAATATATACAATGGAAAATACCGAAAAAGAGAATTTAGATAAAAAAGAAACGAAATCTGTTACCAAAGAAAATGCCGAAACGAGCAGCGTTACCCAATCAAAAAATGAAAAATTCGTGGAATGGTCCCCGGAAAATGAAATGATTATGGTGGAATGGTGTGATGTAGCCCAATGTTATAAATGGCTCAATACCCGTGCGCATACCAAATATAAGTTGATGAACGCTTGGTTTACAATACCGGCGATTACCCTTTCTACCATATCGGGGACGGCATCTTTCGCCCAAGCCAGTTTGCCAGTGAGTATGCAGAGTTATGCTCCTATGGCGATTGGAACCCTCAATATATTAATAGGTATATTGACAACCGTCCAACAATATCTGAAAATATCGGAACTGAATGAAGCACATCGTGTTTCGGCAATCTCATGGGATAAATTCGCCCGAAATATTCGTATTGAATTATCCAAAGCACCATCGGAACGTATGGATGCGGGACCGTTCATCAAAATATGTCGTCAAGAATTTGATCGTTTGATGGAAACCAGTCCATCGGTGAATGAAAAAGTAGTCAAAGAATTCTTTGAAGCATTCAATGGTAAAGAAGGTTCAGTTGAACGAAAAAGGTTTGAAGCATTGAAAAAACCCGATATATGTAATATTATTATCAGCGCGAATGAATATAGACATCCATGGTACTTGGATGAAGGTACCAATACCGGAACAGATAATATCCAATTTGTAGAAACCGAAAATGAGGAATTTATTCGGCAAAAAGAAAAAGAATTATTAGATAAAGAACAAAAAATACGAGATAAAGAGAACGAGGCAAAAGAAAAGCAAAGTCGTCGTGAAAGCGCTCAGAAGATGTTTCAAAAAGGTTTTATGGAATTATCCCAAAGACTGAAACAACAAACCAAAAAAATAGAAGATTATATCAATGCGTTTCAAGGGATGTATGGTCGTAAACCTATTGCGGATGAAATAGAACGACATGTAGAGGCATTGATTGAAAGCGGAGAAATAGAACGTGAAACATTGAATAAATTTTTATTAAAATATAATGCGGAAGGAGTGTTGGATCTAGTGTAGTTCCAGGGCACCTACGGTTCCATTGGACGAACCCTCCCTTAATTCTAAGAAAATCTAGGGAACCTACGGTTCCCCCGGACGCCCCCTTTGTAGGGGAAGTATGATATGTCTATCATACTACCCGTATTTTATGAATATATTTAGAAAAATGAATCATAATATATTTAGAAAAATGAATCATAATATATTTAGAAAAATGAATCATAATATATTTAGAAAAATGAATCATAATATATTTAGAAAAATGAATCATAATATATTTAGAAAAATGAATCATAATATATAGGAATAAATATATTGACATATAGTATAAACATGACAAAAACAAAGTTTACTCGCAGTAGCTGTAAAGGACATAGACAGAATAAAACGAACAAAGGCGGAAATAACAAAAGCAAAAAGAACAAAAGCAAAAAGAACAAAAGCAAAAAAGGTGGAGATTTTGCAGGCTTCGCTTCCAGAATGTTGGGTAAGTGCGATAAATTAAGAAAAGACAGAATAAATAATGCATGGGAGATGTACTATAATAACCTTGGTAATCAGAAAGTTACTAATCCAAACAGAATAACAGACAGTTTAAAGGGTATTCCAAAAATACCAAAGTGTGATGGCACATATGAAGACTTTGAACCAACAATACATAAAGCCACCAAAGAAATTGAAGATCAATGAATATAATTTCATTGGGTCCCAGTTAAATAAATATATTTCATCAGAAAAATATATTTATAGGTACGAATTATTAGATTATAATTCAATTCTGAGAAAATAAAACATACCACATTCCAAGGGAGGGTTCGTCCAAGGGAACCGTAGGTTCCCTGGATAAGGGGTCGTAGGGGAAACCTTGGTTTCCCTACCGGATTGGTTCATAATGTCCTCCGGTCCAATATAAATATACTGTTTTTACATAATCTCCGTGTATTGGTATAAATTCTATATCTTTGTCACTACGGTCTCTATAATTTTTGACAATCACGCGAATACGCCATATACTACACGCTGCTTGTATTTCATTCGCTCCACCCCAGGTACTCGTTTTTCGCATATCCTTTATATAATTCGGATTTTCCAGTTCCAAAACAAATTTCGTCTCCAATCCATTGATAATGGGTCCGTCTCGTTCTAAATAATCACAAACGATTTGTCGAATATCATATGGCGTTTCGCGTATAAAAGCACTCAAACTATTGAATAAACATGACATTATATATGCTCTATATAAAAAGCATATATAACTTTTTTTACGAAATATTTTACGCAGTGTTTATGTAGACCTAATATCCGCCGCAAATTTCAGTATATCGCAAATTATCTTTCATGCACCATAATTGTTTGTAATTTTCAAAGAAATAAATACAACTATATTTTTCATGTGTTTTTGGTATATCTTCATCGGGCACCCCATCGAAACTATCATCGTCATCATCAACGTCAAAATTAATCGTATCTATATCCTTATGAATATTCAAAACATATAACGATTTATCAATATACGTAGCATATCTCTTAATGGTCTTTAATTTTTTTACTTCGTCTTTTTCAATAGGGTCAGTTGTAAAAAAGAGACAATTATTACCAAATACAGAATGATAAATCAAATATGGCAATTCCGGATGTTCTTTGTATTTAGGGTCGTTTTCTTTGTCATCAACATATACATTTACATAATCATGTTCATCTTCTGTTAATTTACATAAATACAAACAACATGGTATATTGACATTTTCACCATATTCATCCGTCACGTATACGATATGTTCGTTGGTGGTAAATAAATGATAAATATTTTCATCCGTATAACAATTACCAAATACTTTTTTCTCATTAATAAATTCGTCTAAAATACACCATAATTGGTTTTCGGTTTGTTTTATACCATAATATGTGCTATCAAAGAATGCATAAATAATATGTTTATTCTCTTTGTTGATTTCTTCAATATACCCACGATATGAATCTTTCATTATTTTATCACTGACTTCATCTGTATTTTTCACCATTGTTTTGTATTGTTTAAAGAGTTTAGTTTCAAATATGTCTTTAGCGTCTTCATCTGTATCATTAAATAGAGAAGTTTTCAAATCAAAGCTGGGAAACGTTAATATATCGCTATCTTTTTTTGGTTTATCCAAAATTTCCAAAAAGAATTGTAAAAATGGGTCTTTGCATTTACCATTCACCTTAAAAATGCAAAATCGAACTTCATAAGATGTAACATCATCGGATTTACCTAATGTAACCCCAAAATCGCGGTCTAATAATTCATTACTAATATAATGATATTTTTTATTATAAAAAACATACTCCGGACGGTCTATATAAAAACTTGGGGTCTCACTTATTTTACGTAACTGAAATTCTGTTACAGAAGGTAATCCTTTGTCTGCTAATAGTTTTTGTAAAAATTCTAATTGTTGCATATTAGTATTCAAATTCGGCGTAGAAGCTTTATTTTGGGTAGTCGATGTCATCATTGTATTCTCTGTATTATTTGAAAAATTAGTAAATACGTTGGAATCCGTCGATGTAACTTCTTTCTTTGAAGCTTCTTTTTTACCGCCAGACAAAAATTTATCTATGATTTGTTGTTTTAATTTTGTATTATTTATTCGTGGTATTTCCATGATGATTATTATATATACAATCTATATTTTTATATTCATTTGTAATTATTATTTGTATTACATTTGACATAACATCAAAATATATTTATGAAAATGATATAAAACCAATACGACTAAATAGTGTATAATAACTCAGATTATTACAATCGACAAGTTTTAAGACTTTCTCTCTTATTTAAAATCCTATGTACGAAGAAGAACAATACGATAACGCAAATTCTGAACCAGAAATTGATATGAATGCTGGATATATTCCATTAGAGGAAATGTCTGACGCTCGTTCTGTATCATCCTTAGATACAGTTGGTAAAAAACAATTAATGTATTATGATATGGTAAAGAGCGTAGACAAATGTTATCACAAACTATCTCGCAGAATCAACGGTAATAAAGTCACAATTGAATTATATAGCACGATGTGTATACCTCGTACGAATATTCGTAATGCGGCATCTGGTTCTTATTTAAATTATCGTTGTGGTACTAGTGATGAATTTTTATTTTATAAAGTAGGTATTTCTACTACTGAAAAATGTTTGGGTGAAAGTAGTATTTGCTTCTTTGATAGTCCAGAGCAATATGAGCGTATTATGAATACGACTATTCCAGCGGATGAAAAAGAGGCATGGCATTTACGATTCATGAACGAACAAGTTAGAAGAAATAAGTAATATTCACCATATGCAAAATAGAAATAATAAAAATAAAAACGAATTCATATATAAAACACAAAAATCAAATTAAAAAATTGGTATAAAAATAATACTTCGTCTATATTATACGAAGCATTATGAATTTTATAGTATTATTGGGTGGTTTAATATTTCATTTTTCCAATATACCAAAACATTTTATATTCCCTATTTCTCATAGTAAATCTTCATCGTTAAATATACCCAACAGTAATAAATTTATGGATTATAAATATTATGTTAAAAATCATTATCATAATGGATTTGATGAACGATATCATTATAAAATTTACGAAGAACCTGACGCAAATACGGAACTTATGCATATTCGGGAAACATATACAAAATTAAAATTGTTACAATTATTAGAGAACCCAGAGATAGGCGTTCCAGTTAAAATAGAAGCCATAAAAGAACACAATTTCATATATAAAAAATCTCCTTTCTCTACGGATATTTCTGCAGGTGGTTTGATGGATGAATGGAACTTTGATTTGGACCCATAAGTTACGACAAATGATATATACAAAACAACATAAAGTTATTTCGGGTTATTTTATTAGGAATAAACTTATTTACATAATATATATTTATATTTTATGTCTAATACAAATAATAATTCATCATATGGTACCATAAAACAAACGACAAATTTTGATGAAGAAACGGTAGACCCATTACAAATTGAAATTGAAGAATTTTTGAAACAAAGTAGAACTCAAAATGTAGAAGGGAATTATTTTAAACTTTCGTTCTATGGTTGTATCGTTTTATTTTTTTTACTTTTTACTTATCTCATTAATATTTCTACCAAAGTGTTTGTAAATAATAGTAATGCGTCCACTACACAAAACTTCATGTCATCGTCTGGAAAATTACAACCCAATGTCGCAACCACCACTACTACAAAACCCAATTTCATTTTAATTGTGGCGGATGATTTAGCATGGAATTCGATTGGTTATACATCAAGTGAAATGTCCGCGGTTACCGAACAAATCACTGATTTAGCCAGTAAAGGTATTATTATGAATAATTTTTACGCACAAGAGGTTTGTTCTCCTAGTCGAGGTTCATTAATCACTGGTAGATATCCACTCACCATTGGTATGCAATATGGTATGGTGGGTAGTGTTGCCGAATGGGGTATGCCATTAGACGAAATTACTATCGGAGAAGTATTAAAAGAGAATGGATATACAACCCATATGTTGGGCAAATGGCATCTCGGTTATTTTTCCCCATTATTTTTACCAACTGCCCGTGGTTTTGATAGTTGGATTGGATATGCAAATGGCGAAAATTATTATTGGTCTAAAAAATTACCCGATTATCCCAAAAATTCGGATTTTATTACTTCCAATACTACCTGTTATGCACCCTATGAAGGCGACGATAAACATGATTATTCTACCACTTTTTATACATCCAAAGCGATCAGTATTATCCAAGAGCATTCTTATGAAACACCATTGTTCTTGTATTTAGCATATCAAGCCGTCCATGACCCGTTTATTGATGTCGGTATTTATGAAAATGGAATGCCCGATTCATACATTGACGATGATATATTAAAATCAATCCACTTGAATATAACGGGTAGATTACGTCAAGAATATGCCAAATCACTTTATATGTTAGATAAATCAGTTGGTGAACTATATGATGCCTTGGTAGAAAAAGATGTGATGGATAATACTTATATTATTTTTATGTCGGACAATGGCGGCTGTTTTTATGGAGGTGGTAAAAATTCTCCATTACGTGGTTCAAAAGGTACTTTATTTGAAGGAGGTATTAAAGTAGATTCATTTATTTATAGTCCCAAACTGGCAAATCCTGGTACTACCTATGACGGGTTGATGCATATTAGTGATTGGTTCCCTACTATAATGGAATTAGCGAATATAGATTATTCACCAGATGATGATAATGCCTTAGACGGTGTTAGTCAAATCTCGGGTTGGACGGGGGTTTCTACTCCACGAAGTGATATGTTATATAATATGTATACCCATCTTACTGATATTGAATTTGATATTTGGACGAATGGTTCGTTTGCGGTAAGAGATAGTCGTTATAAATTGATGCATACATATGATGACAAAACATATGGTACATGGGATGATATAGACGAAACAACTTCTGATGATGATAATTTAGATTCGGAAAATGGTTGCGCCCAACAATTTGTCACTGGTACATTTGAATATTGGTTATTTGATTTGAATACCGATCCATATGAAACCAAAAATATATATAATTCACCTAATATACAACATGTTAATGCGAAAAATAAATTATATGATTTGTTACCGGATTATTTGACAAACGCCAAAACGAAAATGTCTATGAGTTTTTCCGAAAAATCTAAAAAAGTATGGGAGGAAAATGGCAATCATGTGATACCCTGGGCGAATGTAGATGATTTAAAGAATGGGGATACATACACATATCCTACTTTATGTTGATTTTTGGAAACAATATTATATGAAACGATATAAAATATTTTCATATAATATCTATATTACATGTCATCCTCTAAAAAACCTATTCAGGCAATTGCCGTATTCAATACAAAAAAAATACAAGGTATGGTTTATTTTACCGAAAATTTGGTCGATAATACAGTGATTATGGATATACATATAGAAGGTCTACGCAAAAACGGTCTACATGGATTTCATATTCATGAATGTGGTGATTTGAGCGAAGAATGTGAAAGTATGTGCGCACATTTCAATCCTTATGGAAAAAAACATGGATGTCCGGGAGCGAAAGAACGACATGTTGGAGATTTAGGAAATTTGATAACCAACCAAAATGGTATCGCCCATTACCAACGAATAGACAATATGATAAAATTAAGAGGTACCAAGGCAAATATCATAGGTCGTGGTTTAATTATCCATGCGGATGAAGACGATTGTGGTTTAGGAAATCATCCTGATAGTTTAACCACTGGTAATTCTGGTAAAAGAATTGCATGCGCTATCATTGGCTACGCCAAACCAAAATAATTTTTGCAATTTTAGTAAATTTATATAATAAAAATCTGTTTATTATATAACTAATTATGTATAGTACTCATATTCCAGTAAATGCATATATATTTATAGGTTTAGCTTCGGTTGTCATGGCAGTTGTTACGATTATGGATAGCAATTCAAATGACTCGAAAGAACCAGAAACTCCAAGTAATGATGTCTCTTCTTCTGTTACCGAAATGTTGCCAGCCTTTTCAAATCCATTTTCCTCAAACCCAAATACTGGCGTAACCGAGCAACCAGCAACAGAACAAGGAAATACGTTATCTAATATGTTTTATTCTGAAAATAACGCAGCACAACAGTATGTACCAGAAACAATGAATAAGAATGATTTTAATCCATTTGGAGATATGGCAAACTCAGATGAAGGATTAGCAAAAGAAGCTCCACCGGTTGACAATCCATTTCAACAATTCGCTCAAGCTGGACCAGTAGAAGCTCAACCTATCCAAGTTGCACCAGTACAAGCACAGCCAGTACAAGCTCAACCCATCCAAGCAGTACAAGCTCAACCAGTAGCATTTGGCGGTAACAAATATAATAAAACAAATAAACATAAATCGAAACGTAATAAAAAAACCAAAAATCATAGAAAAAAATAATTACATGACTTTTTGCAAATTTCTTTGGAAAAATTCATTTATTTTAGCTACATCTGAACCTACTACAATGTCATTCGGAATATAATTGACATTTCCCTTTTCATAAGATAAAATCACTGGAATTCCATTTACCATTTTTTTACTTTTTAAAAACCCATAAAAATCAAAACATTCATCTACATCAATCAATACACATTGGACTTTTTCATTTGTTCTTTGAAACCATTCATGTACTAAACCTTCTATTTTCTTACATGGTCCACACCATTCCGCGCCGAATTTAATAATGATTAATCCCGGGTTGGTTATTAATAATTTGGCAAAATCATCACGTGTCTTTACTTCGGTTATAATTGGTAGAGATGACATTATAAATATATTATTTACCGCAATATATTTATATAGTTTTTTATAGTTTATAGTTTATTTTTGTAATAAATATTCTATTTATACATAAATGTCACAACCACCACCTCATAATTTAAATATCCATATGTATAATCTACAAGAGATTTTAGGATTGTTTGATTTAACCTATACCATTACGATTGAGGATTTGAAACGAGCCAAAAAGAAAGTATTAATGTTACACCCTGATAAATCCCGTCTTTCTCCCGATTATTTTCTTTTTTATAAAAAAGCTTTTGATATTATCCTTCAATTGTATGAGAACAATCATAAACAAAATCAAACAATCAATAGCGAAACTGTCAAATATAAACCTTTGGAAAATACGCTGAATAATGCGGCGAAAAATAAAGTAAAAACGGTGATTGGTGAAATGGATAAATCCGAATTTAATCATACATTTAATCAATTATTTAATGAGAACATGGTAAAAAAACCGAACCAAACCCGTAATGACTGGTTCTCCAAAGAAGAACCTATTTATAATATTGACCCCAATGTATCTACGAAAAATATGGGCGCTGTTTTAGATACAATTAAACAAAAAAATGCGGAATTAATTAAATATAATGGCATACAAGAATTATATGTAAATAGTAATAGTGGTTCTCAATTGTATGATGAAAATGAAGATGAAGATGCCGAAGATGTTTATATTAGTACAGATCCTTTTAGTAAATTGAAATTTGATGATTTACGAAAAGTTCATAAAGATCAAACGGTATTTGCGGTGAGTGAACGTGATATAAATAAAGTTCAACAATATTCATCCGTAGACCATTTTATGCGAGAACGTGGTAAGCAAACATTGACACCGCTAGAAAAACAAGAGGCTGAATATATGTTGGCAATGAAAGATAAACAGTATAGAGAACGATTGATGCAAAAGGAATATCAGGCGAATTTGAAAGCGATGGAAAATGCGGAAAAAAATAAGACGGTTTTATCCAGTTTTTTGCGTCTCACGTAGGGAAATCCAGGGAACCTACGGTTCCCCCGGACGCCCCCTCCCTTTATAGGAAGGCTTAAACAGATAATTTATTATAATTATAATAAATTATTATACCGGTCCATAAAGAAAAATAAAAAAATGTCAAAAGGAAGGGGTCGTAGGGGTAGAATCCCTACCCTTGGTTTCCCTACAAAGGAAGGGGTCGTCCGGGGGAACCGTAGGTTCCCTGGAACTAAGGGAGGGGGCGTCCGGGGGAACCGTAGGTTCCCTGGAATTAAGGGAGGGGGCGTCCGGGGGAACCGTAGGTTCCCTGGAAAAGGGAGCGTCCCCGAAAAAGCCATGGTTTATCCAAATCTAACATAAGATCTTTATAATCTACATTTCGTAATTCTATATCACTATAACAAGGAGCTTGTACTACGGTAAGAGGTGTTAATAAATACCATTGGTCTGCAACTTGCAATGAGTTCCAATACATATCCAACGCATATTTCGGTTTATTTGTAGGATCTCTTATTAAATAAGCTAACCCCTCTCGCATATTCTGCACTAATTTTTTCAAATAATGATTTTTTACTATATATCCGGTTCCACAACGACAATTTGATACACGAACACAATACTCGCGTGTTTTTTCATATGGAGGTGCGTTATTTCCACTGATTAATAAAACATCCCAATTTATGGTTTTATCATTATATAACTTAGTAATGCTGTCAGTAAATGTATTAATATCCAAAAATGTAATATCATCCTCGCAAATTAACACATAATCATAATTGCGTTCAATCGCTAGTTCCAAACACTTAATATGACTCATCGTACAACCGATGGCACCGGAGGTGGTTTTAATTGCATTAAACCTTTCTCCTTTTATTCCTAATTTCTCAAATTGATTTGTTACATGTTCTAATCTATCCGTGCGATGTTCTAAATTTATAAATAAGGTATTTTTCAATAATTCCATAACGCCGTAAATAAATATATATATATGTATTGGACTATATATTTATTCTTTTTATTGATTATATTATTTATTTTTGGGGCTATTTTTGGGGTATGATTTGTACTTTCCAATAATGAATTAATATAATATTATGTTGTTCGTCCACCGTATATGCCATATCGTTTCCTTCAACCTCGGTATATAATTTATATTCAAAATCATATTGATTGTTGTATATGATATGATACATATTCGCCGTTAATAAATGGTATTCTTTTATTAATCGTTCTCCATCGATTTGATATGCATCTTTTAATGCTTCATAAATGATTTTATTACGTGGTAGAGCTCCTAAGAACCCCTGAAAAATAGTGCCTTTTATATATGAATTGACTGAAAAAAACTCATATTCTTTGGCAATATCGGTCAAATCCGCGTATATCATAGCATCGCTATCTAAATAAACACCTCCTTCTACGTATAAAAAATAATATCTAAATAAATCGGCTTTATGTGCTCCAATTTGTAAACTAAAAAATTTGTTTAGTATATTCGGGAATTCGGCAAGTGGATTCTTTATAAAATATTGTATAATTTCTTTATCCGTATAATGTCGATATTCCCAATCCGGTGATAAATCTTTTATTTGGTCTATTACATATTGAGGCAATGGTTTTTTAGAGGTTTGAAATATGATTTTGGGTATTTTTGTCATTGAGATGTATTTGTATTATAATATAGATATCTTTTTATTTTGGTTCTCAATGATATATTATATATATTATAATTATATAATTATGATTCGGTTCGGTGTAATACGACTTCTTTGAGAACATTTCGGATGATTTTATCCCGGAATTTATTTTCCTGTTCTTCTCCCCTTCCACCCAACGCCACCAACGCTAATTCCGTGAATTTTTCATTCGCCTCTGTATTATTTACGACGCTTTCCGGATATGCGATTTGCCAGTTTTGTATTTGATTTAAATTCAATTGCGCCACTTTATTGATCGCCCATTTCAATCTTCGTTTTTCGTCATTCTCTTTTTCCCATTTGTCATTGTCTTTGATATATAGGGTTTCTCGTTTCAAATCCGTACAATGAATGGGTAATTTCTCGATTTCCATATTTCGTAGTTCCTTGATAAAAATACGTGAAATACCTTCTACGAAGCCTAATCTACCGGTGGTTTCAAAATCGTGTATCGTTAATTTCAACGAATTCACAAAATCTACTATATTCATCGCATCTTTACATGTTTCATTCAAAAAGAAATTGAGATTGAATTGATTGTTATTCATTGTATTATTTACCACGGATTGTTTTTGTGCCAATTCCATTATTTTACTGTTTTGTTCCTTCAATGTATTTTGGAATTCATCGGTTTTTTCCAGTAATTTGCTTTGTAATTTTTCATTTTGTTCTATGAGAACATTTTGTAATTCTTTACTCTGTTTCAATACTTCCATAAATAAGTCCGGTGTAAATTCTGTCGTTGATTTATGGGTTGTTTCTGCTACCAATTCTCTATTTTCCTTCATTGGTTCCTCATTCATACATAACTTTTTATGTTTCCATAAACTACTCCTATTTTTATATTCTTTTAAACAATTCTGACATTTTAGACTATGTATCATGATGGGTTTTTCTATGTTTCCTGAGTGTTTCCTCTCAGTCTGGGACAGATGTTTCAGTGTCAATAAATGACGGTCAAAATCTTTTTTGTTATTGGTATCAAAGCAACATTTTTCACAAAAATATTTGGGGTTTTTTTGGGGTTTTTTGTTTCCTAAAATCATATATTATAGGAAACATTAAAAAACCCCATTTTTTTCTTTAAAAAATTTTATGCTAACAAATTTTGACGTATTTTTTTGGTATTTAAAGCATCTATGAGTGAAAATGGTTTTTTCACTTTTTTGTAAAATTTAATAATCGCTTTTTGAAAAATGGACATTTTTAAAAATGTCCAATTTTAAAAACTGAGCCCATTTCTTTTTTCGATTTTTTAGGGGTACCACTAATTTTTTCGTTAAATTTATATAAAATCCAGGGAACCTACGGTTCCCTCGGACGCACCCTCCCTTATCATGCATATAATAAACTACATTTTATCTACTACAATTTCTTTAATGACATTTTTCATTATTTTTTCATTAAATTTTTCAATTTCTTCTTCTCCCCTTCCACCTAGAGCAACCAACGCCAATTCCGTGAATTTTTCGTTTGCTGGTGTATTGTTCTCTATACAATCTGGGTATTTTTCTTGCCATTGTTGTATTTGATTTAAATTAAGTTGGGCTACGCGGTTTATAGCCCATTTTAATTTTTTCTTTTCTTCGTTATCCTTCTCCCATTTATCATTATCTTTTATATAGACAGTTTCACGTTTTACATCAGTACAATGCAATGGACGAGATACGACGTCCACTTTTTTCAATTGACTAATAAAAATTTTAGAAATGCCATTGACAAACCCTAATTTACCAGTTCTTTCAAAATCATCCGTAGTGAGTTGTAATGAATTTATAAAATCAACTATATTCATCGCATCTTTACATTTTTCATTCAAGAAAAGATTCAGATTGAATGTATTATTGTTATTCGAATTTATCATTTTTGTATTCGGTTTAGATGCCAATTCTATTATTTTATTTTGTAAATCCTTATTTTGTTCTAATAACTGATTTTCTTTTTCCAATAATTTACTTTGTAATTCTTTATTTTGTTCTATGAGAACATTTTGAACTTCTTTGCTTTGTTTTATTACTTCCATTACCATTTCGAATGGTATATCATTTGAGCCATTTGTTGGTTTGAACCCATATAAAGTGGAGAGAGCGTTCGATGGAACTGTAGTTTCACTGGAAGTGGAACAATTCTTACGATGTTTCCATAAACCACTTATAGTTGAGAACTCTTTGTCACAATTATTACATTTATTTTTATTGTTAGTAAGTTCATTTATTTTTTTATAATGCTTACTGCTTGTCATATGCCGTTGGTAATTTGTGTTCTTATCACAATTATAATTACATGTATCACATACAAATTTCCAAACTGCTCGTTTTTCATTTCCATTTATTTCCAAATGAGCTTTTTTATGTTTCAGTGACAATAAATGCGTATCATAATTACTTTTTCTGCTCGTGGAATAATCACAAGATATACATGAAAAAACTTGCTTAATTTTCGGTTCGAATTTTATTTCCATTTATTATATACTTGGAAATAAAAACGAGCTTCTAAATCAGTTTCATAAAAAGTAATAAATTTTTTATGGTAACAACTTTTGGCGTATTTTTTTGGTATTTAAATCGTCCCCGAGTAAAAATGGATTTTTCATTTTTTTCTGAAAATTTAATAATCGCATTTTGAAAAACGGACATTTTTAAAATGTCCATTTTTGAAAAGTGAGCCCATTTCTTTTTTCGATTTTTTAGGGGTACCACGAATTATTTCGTTAAATTTATATAATTTCCAGGGAATCCAGGGAACCGTAGGTTCCCTCGGACGAACCCTCCCTTCAATTATGTAGTGAAAAATATAATATCATCAAATCTATTTGTATTCTGCGGTGTTTTTATCTGTTCTTTCATTATCTACTAATAATTTCAACATTTTTTGTATAATATATAATAAAATTTACTTATTATATATTTTTCATTGTAACCATTTTATTCACCACTCGGAACCCCCGAATTGTATAAGCATAATTGTTTTTGAATGAAAATACACTTGTCTAGAAGAGATGATTTGGAGACAGTTGGATACGTTCCATTGTATATGCTTTATGAAAAATCACCGCGGGATGAAGTAAATTATACTTGGGTGTTAGGAACTTGCGTAAATCTCAATGAACTAATGTTTGTTACATATTCTAGGTCAATATCTCCTTCGATAATCCGTACATTATGATTATCACCAAGAACAATGTATCCATATGGATTATTTTCAGCTACGCCATGAAATCTCATATTGTGTATGTCTAAATCATCGAATTCATTTACCAAAAAGGCGATTATATTTGCCATTTCCCTACGTGAAATATCTTGAACTCTTACTTGGACTTTGTTATTTTCTTCATCAGTTCTAAAAAATTCAACGCGATATAATTTTTGGGAAGGTTCTACGGGTGTACTTTGGCGACGATTTGGATTTGGATTGGGATTTAATATTGTCTTACACATAGGACAACGACATGTTCTTTTACCGTTACACCACTCTTCAATGCAACCGCGGTGAAAGTTGTGTTTATGTTCACAGTTTGTAGTAAATACTTCTCCATTCTCATTATCTGTTAAAGGTGTAAGACAAATAGGACACTCTTCATCTTCTCCAAATCCACCAAACAAACGGGGTCGTTTTCCACTTTTTCTTTTGTATTTTCTAGTATTTTTTTTTGATTGATTTTTTACTCGTTTTGTACTAAATCTTTTTCGAGAAATTGGCATATATATACAATATATACATATTTTTATCAAAAAAATGCTCTTGACAACGACTCGACCTTACGTTTGAAGAAACGCCAAATTAGTTTATATGAAGGGAGGGAGCGTCCGAGGGAACCGTAGGTTCAATGGAATGAAGGGAGGGAGCGTCCGAGGGAACCGTAAGTTCAATGGAATGAAGGGAGGGAGCGTCCGAGGGAACCGTAGGTTCAATGTAATGAAGGGAGGGAGCGTCCGAGGGAACAGTAGGTTCAATGTAATGAAGGGAGGGAGCGTCCGAGGGAACCGTAGGTTCCCTGGATTCCATGGAAAGAGGGAGGGGGTGTCCGGGGGAACCGTAGGTTCCCCGGAGGAGAAGCGAACGTATTTCATTTTGAAATTCACTAAAATGATTTGTCATATTGAGAACTTGTTGTTTTAAATCCGTGATTTCTTTTAAACAATCATCTAATTTTGTATGGCTATATTCTTCCAGGTTCTCCGCCCATGAAACTTTTTTACCGGATTTATTATCCGCTATTTCACTTTCCGGTGCCATAATTACATCAGGCACCAACGATATATTTTCATTCTTGTCTATTTTTAATTGGCTCGCTGGTTGAACTATATTTTCCATTGGTGGAGGCGCATATTTTTGTAACTCCGCATCTCGTTGTTGCATATGTTGTTTGATTAATTCATCCATATTTGATATGGCACTATCTTTTACATTGCCTCCGAAATCCACTTTTGGTATTTCAGGTTTCGATGTCATCATATCATATTCACGTTTACGTTCATCAAATTGACGATTATATGCTTCCTGTTTATTTTCTACGGTATATGGTAATTGTGAGGATTGATATGTTGGAGAACTCATGGGAGGATTTACAACCGGTTGTGATGGTACATATTGTTCTTTCGCAAATCCATTTAAATTATTCATCATTATAGAAATCAAATCACGGTTATATTCCGGTAAATCTTGAGAACCAATATTCGTATATTGAATTTTTTGATAATAATTCTGGATGTGCGCACGAAACCATAATTCGGGTTCATTTCGTGTACTATTTGCGAAAACTTGTTGAAAAATCGGCGTTTTATTAATGACCGACCATAATAATTCTTGATTTTTATTATGTACGAATAAAGCCATGTTGAATATATAACATAATAAATTATTTTTATGTTGTATTTGGAATAAAATCATTTTTTGGGATTTTTCTTGGTTTTCCGATTATTCTTTCCTTTACCACCCTTTTTTTTTGATTTTAAAGCATTCGTAATACTATTCGCAAGCACATCACTCAGAGAATAATCTTTGGTAATACCAATAGGTTGAGGTATTGTAATACCAGTAGTAGAAGGAACTATACTAGTAAAATTTTTAATCATATTATTAGTTTTAGAAATGCCGTTACTAGCAGAAACCGCACTACTCGTAGGACCGTTATTATTACTCTTACCAAACAAATTAAAATCAGATACTTGAATTCTACTTAAATCAACCCACTTGCCAATATTTTTTAACCAATTCATAGAACCATTCGTTGCAGCTTTACCAGATTCAGTGGTCGGAGCTGTATCAGTGGTAGTAGGTTTATGAGAAAGAGTGACGTCATCTTTATCAACATCAGACATAACTCTACGAGCACCAGGAACAGGTTGAAGAGAAACACTAGAACTATCAATAATAGTTGTGAGTTTATCTATTGGAATCGGCGTTTTGTCATATTTAAATATTTGATTTTTTCCATTTGAATTGACATCACCCATTACACCAACCGTTTCGTAGATACCATTTATGAAATAATCAACACTCTGAAAGGGCGATACTGTATTATTCGCAATTTCAAATGTGACATCAAAGCTCTTATTAGTATCATCTTTCACTTTATGTGGATATTTTTTTATTATTAAATTCATTGTTTTACGATTATTGCTTGGATCCATGTATAATATACACTAATATATTTATTGAGAACCTCCACTATTAAAATATTTTTTTCTCAAATCAAAAACAAATTTATCTGGTATACGCAATTTTTTATTTTTGAAAAAGTTATATTTCTCTTTATATCCTTTTAAATGTACTCCTCTATCCGTTTCACCGGTTAATAATGTAATAATAAAATAAAGGGAATACATACCACATTCCGTATTACCTCGTTGATGCTGTACGTGTTTTTTATCATATTCTAAAATAATACCTAATTCCTCTGCTTGTTTTAATACCCGATTTACAAATATCTCAAATTCTTCTTTTATATCATCCCCTGCACTATCAAAATACATGATAAATTTTTCATCTAAATCAATAAATAAAGAAACCCAATGAGAACCACTTTCATTATGTTTATCTAAATTAAATACCACCGCTATTTTACTTTTTTTATTTTTTATATATTCATCCAGTTTAAATTCACATAAGTTATTATCTACACAGTTTCCATCCATATCAGATGGACGGTCGTCAAAATCAATCGTTGTAGGTTCTATAAAAGCAAAATACTTATATTTGTTCGATTGTGAATACTGTCTCAATACGGCAGCAATATCATAATTGGATAACCATTCATCTGGATTATGTTTCCATTCAGGCGGTTCCTCTGGTGCGAATAGATTTTGTTTTAATTTACGTTCTAATACATCATTGTCTAATTCATTTAACCAACACTTTTCCGTTTTACAATTCAACCGTTTTTTTAATTCGTGCCAAATATCAGTTAAATGCGTGCTGAGAATTTGGTTGTTCGGATGGTCTTTATTATATTCATTACGTATTCTGATTAATATATCATCCGGAATACAACTATCTTTTACTGGCGTTTCTCCTTGTACGATTGGACTACAATTCAATTTCTTGAAATCTTTGTCTAGGATTGTATTATTTGTATTCGTCGTCGGTTGGTGTTTGCTCGTGATATTACGTCTCCATTTGACCTTTTTATCTTTATTTCTAAAGGTTTGTTTCATTTTTTTATATTTATGACTGAATTTTCCGTTCCCCATTTATAATAACAACTGAAAAAAATATATAAAAATAAATTGTATATATAATATACCAAGTATAATGTTAAAAAAATTTGCCAAAAAATTTAGGTTTAGTTGTTTTACCAAAGAATGTATTACCTATGATGGAAAATGTCCGTTAGTAGGTTTTATGAATTGTCCGAAACAAATCGGAAATGATATATATAAACGCATCAAACCACCTACCAATATTATGCCCTTAGGTAGATGGAAACCAGAACAAGAGACAAGTAAAACATATTCCAAAGTGGATAATGCGAACGAAGACCATTGCGGTCCATGTGGTAATACTATAATGAAAAATATTTATAAATCTAGAACGTTTACCATTCCCAAATAAAGAATTCCAGCGGGTTTATACATTTTTTTTGCGAAATATATTCATATCATAATGGGTGTAATTACTTGGTTTTTTAATAACTTTTTCTTTTCCCCAATATGATTTCATCTGGTCGGTATTTTCATCAGATTTGTCACTACTGTTGCGATCATTCTCAAATTTGGTAAATATAACTTCGTCTTCGTTATTGTATTCGGAATGGGTATTGGCGTCTTGAATTTCCTTTATTTCAAAATATTTAATGATGGATTTTACATAAGCATGAAAGCTTTCTTCAATATCATTGGAATACATCTTTTTAGGGTCTTCTATCAATTGAGATGTAATATCTATAATATCTACCGCATATTTTCGTAATTTTGCCTTATATTCTTTATATTCATCGTATTTTTTAGGGTCGGATTTGGATAAATATTTATGATAATGGGTCTTATTGATTAGTAATTCCAAGGTAAGTTTATCGATATACTCATTTTTGATTGTTTCGGTAGGTTCTCCTTCTTCCTCCATCGCGTCTGGGTTCTCTAATATGTTATATGAATTATCTTCCATATAACATAAACAATATTTATTATTCATGATTTATACTTATTTTTCTTGGTTATTTTTTATTCTTCTTGGTTTTTCGGGCTTCTCGATCAGCTATTTTGGCATCTTGTTTCGATTGTTTCTTGGCTTCCTTTTCCCGTTCTTTTTCGGCTTTTTTCGTAGCACGCCGTTCCAATTTTTCCTGTTCTTTTTCTCTTTGCTTCTCCTCTTTCGCTTCTTTTTTTTCTAATGCGGCTTCCATTTCTCTTTTATCCATTTCTGCTAAATCCTTATCAATCAAATTGGAATATGTATCTACTAACTTCTTGATACGTTCGTCATTAAATTCAGTATATTCGCCTGTTTTTCGTAATGTCTTTCTCAATTTCTTTTCATTATTTTGTTCTTGCTTGACTTCACTCTTTTCGTCACGAATAATCTGTTTCACGGTGTTACGGATTGTTTTATATTTTTTATCACGTTTCTTTTGTGTTTTCTTGATAGATTTTTTGATATCATCAATCGCTACTGTTGTTTCTTTGGTTTTTTCTTTCATCAAATGTTTCATTGTTTTTTGTTCTTGTTTTATTGTCATGCGAACCACGTTTTTTTCTAAATCGTTCAAATCCGTTTTCAGTAAGAGACGAATTTGTTTGATACGATTTTTGTAATTATTCATATCATGTTTCAAATTATTTTGTAATTCGGTAATACGATTGTTATATGCATCGATTTGTTTATCAAACAATACAACGGTTGGATGTTCTTTTATCTTTTCTTTTAATTGTGAAGTGGATTTAATGGTTTTTCCACATTTCGATTTTAAATTATAATAAAGAGAACCTTTGTATTTGTCATATTCATTTGACAAATTATCCATATTGTCGGCGATGGCTGACATATTCGTTCTTTTCAACAAATTTTTATTCTTCAATTCTTCACGTAAATCTTTGATATCTTTTTTGATTTTATCAACGTCAGCTTTGGCTTCATTTACCAAATCCTTTATATTTTGACGTACTATTTTTTCACAATTGTTTCTTTGGGGTTCTTCGATTCCATCGCATTTTTTATATAAATAATTAAAAGAATTCGTATCTATTTCATCGACTTCGGTTTGCAATGCTTTATTATTTTCTTCTATTTTTTTCTTCAAATCTGTAATATCACTTTCCATATATCGTCTCACCTCTTTTTTATCAAATTTTTCGATATCTTCTATATTTTCGGTGATAGGAACATCGATATGTTGGATAATCGGTTGGGCGAATTGGCGTGCATCTTTTTCACGATTTAAATAACTAATATGTCCGGCAATATCTTCCAAATATTGGTCTTTGCCTTTTTCTGTAAAATTACCTTGTTCGTCCAAATACTTGTTTGAAAATTCGGTGAATTCGGTTGGCATTTGTTCGTCGGGTAATTTACAAAGATTTATTAATTTTATCAATTCCATCGGATCTTGGGTTACGGGCGTAGCCGTCATCAATAATAATTTTACTGAATCCGCACCAGATACCTGATACGAATTCATCAATGATTGATGTAAAGCGGACATATCCGGACGTTCAATGGTAGATAAATCACCACCGCCATATAATTTATGTGCTTCATCAATAATCAATAAGGTTTTACGCAAAGGATCAATGTCGCCATTTATTTTCACTAATGTTTTATAAAAAGAATTTTGTTTGGAGACTAAATTACTGAATTGTTTATAGGACATGGGACGGATTCGCCATGCCTTAGAAACCAATCGAATACGTTTTTTATTATCCTCGGGAATCACTAATCCATGATTTACGATTTTTTCTCGAATATCTTCATTGCATACTTGCTCGAACATATTTTTCCAAATATCGCTTTTTAATGTTGTACGAGTGACCCATAAAATAGTATATCCTTGCTTTTCAAAACTACTCGTAGATGCAGCAATTGCCGAACACGTTTTGCCAGTACCCACACTATGATGCAGTAACAATCCTTTTACCGGATTTTGTGGGGTGAAATAATGTCGAATAAAATCTTGGGTTGGAGTATATTTTATAACGTCTCCTGCGCCCCCAGTGGTTTTATTCGCACATAAGTTCTCCATTTTTACATTATCCCAGGCAAAATCCGCAAAATGTTCTCTGATATGTTTTCGTAAATCATGGAATCCTAATCGTTTTGTAGGTTGAGCTGCCAATATAATACCATTTGGTAAGATTATATTATTTTCGGTAGGTGGTTTGGATGGAAGAACAATGGGTGGACCTTCGCGTATTTTTAAACGAACTTTGGGTTCTTTGGTTCCACCATAGATAAATTCACTCCCCGGAGGCAATTCTTCTTCGTCTTCATCATTCGGTATAGAAAATGAATGGATATTTTTATTTAATTCATAATCGACGGAACCAAAGACCGATGTTTTTTCTAATTCATGTGCGAAATTCAATAAACGAACATCCATATTCATGGCTTTTAAATATAATTCAATGGCGGTTTTGGCACCCATCATGGAGGGTTGTAATTTTTCAGGAATAGATAAATCATACACAAATACATGGAGAGGCCAACCGCGACTAGGATGAAATTTCAATCCTTTTTGACCGCACGTTCTCGTTCCTCTGCCAATCACTTGTTTTTGGTCGGCAGAAACCACCGAAGGTTCAAATATATGGACGTATTTAATATCAAACAAATCAATACCTTCTTTAAATCCACTATCCATCAAAATAAATCGGCAAAGTTCTCCATTAATATTATCTGGACGTTTATTGAACGTAGAAAGAATATGTTTTTTCATAGCAACGGTTATATTTTGGTCGTATAAACCGACGGAAGTTAATAGATAGAAATTATTTTGTGTGGTTTTTAGTAGGTCGGCATCGGACAATAATTCGATTTTTTTGAATTTTTTTTTGTTTTTCTTTTTGTCATCTGTTTCCGCGGGTTTTGCAACTGGACTTGAGATAGGAGTACTATCATTTGATTGTTTACTATTTTCATCGGATGTTTTGGCAGCGCCATGTAAAGGTTCGGCAATATAACCTAAATTATATTTTTTGGCGAGCATGGCAGAGGCGATTAATTTTATACCAGCCGAATTGGATTTTATATCGGAAAAGATAAAATGTTTAAATAATTTACCGTGTTTTTTCATATCTTCTTTATCTAATTTTTCTATTTTATCTAACAATGTTTTCAATTTAGGTGAAACATTTGGAATGTCATTTAGTAATAATTTCGGATTGAAATTTAGGTTGTCAAATTTATAAATATCATAGGATTTACTGATGTTGGATTTTTTACGGACACATTGGGCGTCAAAATTCAAAATATTATCTTCATGGATCAAATTTTCTAAATTATCATCTAAATGTTCTCTATACCATTTTACTTTTTGTGTTTCCATTTGGAAAATATAAATTTAAGAAAATATATAATATATTTATAAAATATATCCGTATATTATAAATGTCAACAGTATTAGGAGGACCTTATAACGGTTATTCAACAAAACAAACAATTACCAATTACAAAGATAGCGAACAAACTGCTATTCGTCGTATATTACGAAATTCATGGAATACCCAACAAGCAGGTGGCGTAGTAAATAATAATAAACGCGTGATTACACCATTTCGTGCGGTGAATAATTTAGGTGATTTTTTATCCCGTAAAAACTATGTGTGCGGTGGTTCCAATCAAGTCAATGCCAGTAAACCAGGTTGGAAAGGTCACATTGGTAGTATTTTGTCCCAATGTGATGGAACCGGCGTAGCTGCGGGCAGTGGAAATATGCGTCATGTACCAGATTCATCCGATTATATTCGATACAAAAAGCAAAATGCCATTAATAATACATATAATGATTCATCCAATGGTGGAGACCAAAGTAATGGTTCATATGTAGCATTAATGAGAGTCAGACATTTTTAATTTACCGGCACAATAACTTTTATAAATATATTTTATAGTATATTATATACAATATATTTACAACATGTTTAGACAAATGTTTGCTATAAATGATATTAATAATGGTTCATTACAAACTACGAATGCTATGCCACAAAAAGATAGTACGAGTGATGGCACTGCTACTTTTGAAATCGGTAGAATGACAAATCGACGAACTTATACAACGAATGTACCAACAAATGCGGACTACGTCCAAAAAAAATGGATTGGTGGAAATCGCGACGCATCGCAAGTTATTCGTAATAGACGCGTATTAGGTATTGCAAATGGTAGTAAGAATACCGCATCAAATGCCTTATCCTTTACAACATATAAAGATGTAAATACAGTGAATGACGCTCTTACCCGTGTTCGAGCAGGAGGTGCAGTAGCGAACCAAAAAAAACGAGCAAATCTGAATAATGCACCAACACCAAGATTTTCTCCGGCAATTCCACCCAATGATATAAGAGGATTAAAGTATCCAGTGTTATATCACTAAATCCGGGGAACCTACGGTTCCCCCGGACGCCCCCTCCCTTTTATCCAGGGAATACAGGAATTTATATAATAATTTATTACGATTATAATAAATTATCAATTACACCTATTACACCTTTTTACATTTCAAACGCCGATTTTGTCTAAAATGTAAATTGTAATTTTATTGAAATAATTTAGGAATAACTATATTTAGGTATTTTTGGGTATATTAAACTATATATTAAAAAATTGATTTAAAAATATTATATTATGTTATATATATAACTAAAAATGGGTAAATACAATTGCGAAAAGTGCGGAAAAGAGTTTAACCAAAAATCTCACTATACAACACATACTAATAAAAAAAATCCGTGTGTGGTTGAAAGTAAAATAAAAGAAATGATAGATAATGCTGTTAAAGAAAAATTAATTGAAATTAAAAAAACTTCACCAAGCGATATAATTAACAATATTGAAATTGTTTATGATAATAAACTCGTTAAAGATGTCCCTACAAAAAAAATACATATCCCCAAACCGATTTTAAAGTGGGTTGGCGGAAAAACCCAAATAATAGATAAACTTATTACGGATTTTCCAGTTGAAATAAATAATTATCGTGAAGCATTTTTAGGAGGAGGTAGTGTTTTATTAACTTTATTATCTTATGTAAAAAGTGGGATTATAAAGATACAAGGTAATATATATGCGTATGATTTGAATGAACCATTAATTTATATCTACAAAAATATTCAAACACGACATAATGAATTATATGATATACTGCAAACTATTATTACGGATTTTAACGAATGTGGAAATGGAGAAATAAATAGAACACCCACAAATATAGCAGAAGCAAAAATCGCAAAAGAAAATTACTATTATTGGATAAGAAGTGAATATAATAAATTATGCTTAACCGATAAAAAAAGTATATTAGGTTCTGCTATGTTTATATTCTTAAATAAAACTTGTTTTAGAGGTGTATTTAGGGTTGGTCCAAAAGGATTTAATGTTCCATACGGACACTATAACAATCCAGAAATTATAAATAAAGAACATTTAGAAGAAATACATAATTTAATTCAAAATGTATTATTTGAATGCTGTGATTTTAATACATCACTAACAATTGTAGAACCGAATGATTTTGTATATCTTGACCCTCCATATGCTCCCGAAACAGATACTTCATTTGTAGGATATACTGAAAATGGGTTTAACATAGAAAACCATAACAATTTATTTAAATTAATACATATTTTAACCGATACAAATAAAAAAATAATGTTAAGTAATGCGGATGTGAGTTTAGTGCGTGAAAACTTTACAAATGAAAAATATAGCACATTATCAATTTTATGTAAAAGGTCAATTAATTCCAAAAATCCAGACGCAAAGGCAAAAGAAGTTATTATAAAGAATTATTAAACCATGTATCAAATGTTTCAAAATAGTTTTCATCGTCGCCAAATAAAACCGCAATATTATTTTCATTAAATATTGTATTTAATATTGTATATTTTTTTTCGTTTGAAATAAGTTTATTTTTCAAAAACTTGCTTACGCAAAATCCATAAAACACCTCAAACTCTGCACCCAAAACTAATTCATACTCTCTTTTAAGCGAAGGACCAGACCATAATTTAGTTTCTACTGAACCCTCTACATTTTGTTCTTTTTTTTCTAATATTTTTATTACTTTTCTACCGCTTGTATATTCAATAATATACACTTCATCGGGACATCTAAACAAATCAATATTGTATTTATTTTTCATATACATTTTTAGTCCATTTTGTAATACAAACACAATTGTTTTATCTTCAAATGTTTTTGATAAATAATAGTCATATGCTTTTTTGGGTTTTTTTGTAAAACTATTTTTGGTGTATCCCATTTCTAATAATCTTTGCTGATTATTAGTTTTTTCTTCAAACTTTTTCCCATAATAATTTGTATTCGCACCACCAGCACCAGTTCCCTTATTAATAATTATTAATTGCGTATTTTCTTCTGTTGCGTTTAATTCACTCATCTTTATATAATAATATAATTACTTATATGTGTAAGTATTTCATTTCAATTTTTCTAATAATTTATTACTATGTTCTAATAATTGTTTTTGTAACTCTTTATTTTGTTCTATGAGAACATTTTGGACTTCTTTACTCTGTTTTATTACTTCCAAAACTAATTCTATTAGTATATCAGATGAACCCACATTTAATTTGGTACCCTGAATAATGGGTTGGGCTTCTGGTGGAACCTTATGTTGTATCCTACATGTCTTACGGTGTTTCCATAAACCGGTTCTATCATTATATGATTTTTCACAATTTTCACATATATAATTTTTATTATTGCATGTTGTTGCCAATGTGTTGTTTTTATGTTTTACATTGTTAACATGTCGCATAAAATCAGTTTTATTACACGAGTTATAGTGACATGGTTCACATACATATTTTTTTGCGTTTTTTTGCGTTTTTTCTGTTGCCATTTACGTTATATTATAGCAACAGAAAAAACGCCGAATTCCTTTTTCAAATAAAATAAAAAAAATTATGCTAACAAATTTAAAATGATTTTTTTGGTATTTAACGCATTTTCGAGTAAAATGACTTTTTGCCAACATTTACCCCCAGGTTTTGAAAAACGGACATTTTAAAAACGCTCAATTTTAAAAACTGGACCCTATTTCTTTTTTCGATTTTTTAGGGGTACCACTAATTTTTTCGTTAAATTTATATAAAATTCCAGGGAATCCAGGGAACCTACGGTTCCCTTGGACGAACCCTCCCTTTTATCCATGGTACTATAGGTTCAAATGGACGCTCTCTATAGTGTTTTTCTGGGTTTCATAATATTTTACTATAATTACACTAAAATATTATATGCTTACGTAGTCGGCTGGCGAAAGGATGAAAAAATGTATCATGCTTTTCTTTTAGGAATAGCATTTTTTTCATTTGTAATTTGTTCGTTAGCTAAAAATTCCTCAAAATTATTGATAAGATCGCGCATCCACTCTTCCGACGTCATATCAGCGGCTTTGTTGCCATCACTATTTTTAATTTCGATTTTAGCACCACGTTTAAGTAATGCAATAGCTATTTCACGACGATTCCATCTTGCTGCTTTATGCAATGCTGTTTCATTACTATTTGTCTTACCATCAATATCCGCACCTGAATGTATTAACAATAACAACATCCGCATGTCACCCCAACGAGCAGCATAATGTATCGGCAACCAACCATCTCTTTCCTCCATGTAGTTTGGATTACCCCCAGCTTGAATCCATTTCTTAACTATTTGCCAATTTCCAAAGTATGCTCCATTCAATAGCTGTTGATCGCAATTACGAACTTTCGTCTTTTCATCATTCATGTTCCTCCGCCAAAGCTTATCCCCTTTGTCCATGATGTATTCTATATCTAATATAGTTATATTATTTTTTGTATTTTTTGTTTTTTATAAAGATAGTGTTTCTCCGAGGGAACCTATGGTTCCCCGGATTTGGATAAGATGACTTCTTTGAGAACATTTTTCATAATTTTCTCATTATATCTTTGTATTTCTTCCATATCCCTACCACCTAACGCCGCTAGTGCTAATTCGGTAAATTTCTCATTGTCAGGTGTATTGTTCTTAACACTATCCGGGAATTCTTGTTGCCATTGTTGTATTTGGTTCAAATTTAATTGCGCTATACGGTTCACCGCCCAATTTAATTTCTTCTTTTCTTCGTTATCTTTCTCCCATGTATCATTATCTTTAATGTATACAGTTTCTCGTTTCACATCCGTACAATGTAAAGGACGCGTTATAACATCCATTTTCTTTAAATTATTAATGAAAATCCGCGAAATACCATTTACAAAGCCTAATTTCCCAGTGGTTTCAAAATCATTATTGGTGAGTTTTAACGAATTAACAAAATCCACAATATTCATAGCATCTTTACAGGTTTCGTTCAAGAAAAACTGTAAATTAAATGAGGTTTTATTATTATTGTTAGAATTTACCATATTCGGTTTCTTGGCAATTTCTAAAATTTGTTTATTTTGCTCTATAAGTTGATTATCTCTTTCTAATAACCGGTCCTCTTTTTCTAATAATTGTTTTTGTAATTCTTTATTTTGTTCTATGAGAACATTTTGAACTTCTTTGCTTTGTTTTATAACTTCCAATATTAATTCCATTGGTATATCTGATGACCCCCCTTTACCAGCGGTGAATGGTAAAAGAGAGGGAGCGTCCGAGGCAACTGTTTCTTCCTTGGAAATAGTACAAGTTTTACGGTGTTTCCATAAACCACTTAATGTGGAGAACTCTTTATCACAATTATTACATTTATTTATAATATTATTACAAGATTCATTTGTATTTTTATAATGTTTACTTGATGCCATATGATAATTATAATTTGTTAATTTATTAGTATAATAATTACATAAATTACAATTATATTTGAAAGCAACTTTTTCGGCTGAATTTTTATTTCCATTTATTTCCATTTCAGCCAATTTATGTTTTACGGTTACTAAATGTTTATTATAGTTTGTTTTATTGCTCGTAGTAAAGTCACACCAGTTACAAATATATTTTTGCATTTTTTCTGGCTGAAAATTTATTTCCATTTATTATATACTTGGAAATAAAATTTCAGCTCTAAATCTTTTCATCATAAAATAATAAAAAAATATGCTAACAGATTTTGGCGTATTTTTTTGTTATTTAAAGCATTAACGAGTAAAAATGGGTTTTTCACTTTTTTGTAAAATTTAATAATCGCATTTTGAAAAACGGACATTTTTAAAATGTCCAATTTTAAAAAGTGAGCCCATTTCTTTTTACGATTTTTTAGGGGTACCACTAATTATTTCGTTAAATCCAGGGAACCTACGGTTCCCTTGGACGAACCCTCCCTTAGTAGGGAAACCATAAAACTTATCTAATAATTTATTACGATTATAATAAATTATCAATAAC